>Ga0099824_1006670_pt1 | contig 15712 bp, 6 predicted proteins | sample SiratrowhiteBW_FD_76837 | JGI IMG/M metagenome (GOLD analysis project Ga0099824, IMG submission 76837) | Root nodule microbial communities of legume samples collected from California, USA - Siratro white BW | ecosystem: Host-associated > Plants > Roots > Nodule | place: USA: California...
ACTCTCTTGATTCCTTAATGCTTAATTGTTCTTTGACATGATATCATCAAAGTCAATGCAATTAAGCATTCAAGAGTTGTTCAATCCCATTCTATTCTTGTAAGACTGTTAAATTTCAATTCAAAGTAGTGAGCCCATGCATTGTCAACACTTCAAACATATGGCTCTTGCATGAGTTAAGCTTTACGAGACTTAGTCATTGACGCTAACATATAGTAGACAAGAAAATCTGAATGTTCATGCTCTCACACAGGCCCAGTCAACTTAGGCACTGTATAATCACTGCATGGTGCTAAACCCATGTGTTAGTCTATAAGCTATTCAAGATTATGTCTTCAAGAAATATTAGCTCGGAACATCTTCATCGGCTTCTGAATGCTCAGATGGAATAAGAGGATGACGGTATGGAGCCTGCAACTGATAAAATTTCAAATGTTCAAGATGTGTCAGGGGCTACATATCGGGTCCTTAGGACTAGGTCAATCCTGACAAAAATGAAAGGAGATGCTTAAAAGGAGGAAAAGAAAATGACAGTGGGAGTAGATGGTGGTGGGCGGGGTGAGGGGAAGAACAGGAGGCGTTAACTTTGAAAGTGGACGTCGGGAGTGTTCCTTTTTTGGACAGAACCAAGAAACTTAGTCCACGTTTTGTTTGCATGTGAGAAAAGTCATAAGATATGGAGTGAATGCTTGCAATGGTGGTACAACGTGGGTGATGCCACAAAATGCTTTGAAACACTTTCTGCAATTTTTGGATATAGGTAACTCGAAGGAAGGAAAAGGAGATCGGATGGGTTTTGTGGGGGGGCTATAACGTGGAATATATGGAGATAGAGAAACAAGTGTGTTCTCTGATGAGAGTTTTGATCATAACTCAATCATGAAGGACACATTTTCTATACATTGATGTGGGTGACAGGGCATATGCTATCTTGCTCATATTCATATGTCCAGTTGCAAGCTCAGGTTGGACTATGCTTAAAGAATGGCAGTAGCGGATGGTGGAGATAATAGAAGGAAACATGCAAGCAATTGATGGGGTGGAAGCAGAAATCAACGTCCACATCATTTACCTTGTGTAATTATTTTGGTATCGAAAACAGGAAAAAGGAACCTGCAGGAGTGGTGTACTCCGGCATATAGATGTACTTATATCGATGAATATAGGTGGTGGATATGTATTATAAAGTAGTCTGGTTAAAGTTTGTTACTGCATTGGATATAGATACACTAACAGGATATGCATTGTTTATTTACTTTTTGATATGTATGCAATACCTTGCGGCACCTTCTGTACCGTCATTCTTATTATATAATATCTTTCTTTGCCAAACAAGAAAAAGGTTTCCACATCAATGCTTCACAAATACCATATTGGGTTTCATATTGAGACATTATTTTTTTGAATCATTCCAAAGTGAAGTTCCTCAAGGATTGTGGTTCTCAACTCTTGAACTTTTTACGAAGAAATATAAGGGATGGGGGACTTGGCCTGAATCTTTGGCACAGACACACTTCTCTTTCAGATGGACAAATGTTAAATAATTGAAGTGTGTTAAAGGAATAAAAATGAGGGTAAAATTGTTGATTAAAACTGGGGCGTGAAAATTAGCAATGGATGTAAACATGCATGATGACCAAGAATATGGCTGTTTTTTTTTCACTTGTTCTTTTCGTCTTAGTTTAATTTCACTTTTGTGGTTCTGCCGAGCCCTTAAATAATGTTGGCTAGATTCTATTTTCTTCTTCTGCAGTTTTCTATCTTTTTATTTGTAAATATTTAATGGCTTTTAATCATGTTAGATATTACTTCTAATATTACTGTTTGCCACATCGCAGTGCTCAGGGAAAGATGTTTTGGCTGGATGGTGTGATTCAGGCAGCATATTTATAGCTGATGTTGCGAGTGAAATTGATAAAGTGGTGTCAGTCCAGTAATTTTCCCATCTTTGTAGAAAATTGTCACCCCAATGTATGTATGTAACCATGGTTAGTTTCTTGATCGAAGGCTAATTTAGTGTGATCAAGCTTCATATGCAGAACATGTCATAATGCATTTCTAACCACAGAATGTGACTTAAGATTACGGAATGCATTATTTTTGTGCCCTGTATCAATTTTGTGATGTTCCTATTTTGACAAATTAATTATTGAAATATCAAGCCTAATTGTATGGTTTACAAACGAGACCATTATTGTGTTATATGGCACTGAACAGGAGCATATGATCATTCAATTAGCAGATGGTACTTTTAGCTTTTTTGGCTTTCCCTTATATGGTTGTACTTTTTTAAACTTTTAAGTATCATGTCATAACTGTACAACATGATGTTGATATTGTTACCGCGTATCATGGAGCTTCTCTCTCTAAATTTAGCTTTTTGTCTCCATGCTTTCATTCCTCTGGAAAAGAGCCTAAATTACCTTTGCCATGGTCGGTGAGATTGCATATTTTAAGCTTTGTTTTTACTACTGTTTGGTATTTTTCTCTTTATGACCATTACTATACTCGAGCCAGGCCAAGAAATTTAAGACCCTGAAGTGTAAATTGAAGTATCTGACGAATGTTGTGTGGTCCCTAGTTGAGTGTTTCAACGCCGAGAATCTCTCATAGGTCATGGTCAAGGAGCTTGCTGCCATAAGGATGATAAAATTGAACCATGCTCTCTTGTTGGGGAACTACAGGGATGACTAGTGGTTCTGTGTAGGGGACAAGCTAGAGAAGGAAAAATTATTATGTAATCTCATATCACCCCATGTTTATGGTTTCAATCAATCCCTTTAGAACATATGTGAAGTTTTTTATTTGACAAGAAAAAATTATTACACTTAATTATTTGCCATATGAAGATTAATTGAGGTTATTTAGGGTTATCTGATAATCTCTAGGAGAGAAGAGTATTGTTATTTTAGACCCTTTTGGGAACACACCTAACCAACTACCTATCAAGACCCTATGGAAAACTCTACACTATAGACTTCAGAAAATATATATATATCATCTTATCCACACACCGACCCCCACTTTATCATGTGGTCAAGAAAATGCATTAACAAAAAGCTATGAAGCCAACATCTGAATTACCACCGACTTTGCTATTTTGGATTGGAGTGTGATGATGCAATTTGGGGGGTTATGTTCTTTTTCCCTACATACTCTTTATTTAGGAGCCTGCTCTTCTACATTGGAACTCACTAGGCAATTAGGGTTTTTGTTGGTAATTCATCATGGAACTCTTGAACCCAAAATTGCTACGTTGGTTTTTGTGATAGTACAAAAAGAAATGGCACAGTGAGTATAGGAAGATTTATTACTAATATTCTCATTTTAACATGTACTTTACTATTTTTTTCCTAATAAATTAATATGTTAACTATTCAAACACAACAATTACCTCACTATTCATTTAATATATTTATTGAGAGTGAGACCACTTTAATGAATTTTATAAAAAGACGAGTACTTATTGCTTTTCTTAATTTATGTAGAAATTTTAACTACAGATTAGTTAGGACAAAAGGTATAAATGCCAACTTAAGTTGTAAAAACTAAGAGTGCAATAAATCTATTTATATAAATTAATCAAAGATTAGGTCAGAAAGTAAGAGTGTAACTGACAAAAACATAACTAGTGTTATTTTGTAAAAAACTATAGTTTGATAGAGAAAAATAAATAAATAAACTCGACTATTAATGGTTTAATTTTTATTCTGGTTATATCATGTTGATTTCTGTAATTTTTTATTTTAATCTTTCTAATATTTTGTTTATTTTGAATAAGTCTTTTTAAAAAATGTTTGATAGAGCTAAAAGCAAATGATACAATCCTTTAATATTTTAAATCTCCATTTAGGAATTCTTTTTTACTGAATGGAGTCCAACAAAGGGAAATATATGGTTGTGTGATAACCTAGCAAATGAATACAATTACTACTTTGGTTTTCGAAGAGAAGACTAACACCATTGCATGCGATGAGGTCAATATTGTCTTTTCGTAAATGACTTCTTTTTGTAGTTGCAATTGGACTAAGCTAAGTAAAACTTTGACTTGACCTTCTTTTCACATGTGAACAAGTCCAATTCCAGAACAATTATTGCCGATGCATTGAAAAGTTCAGATATAAATAACTACATAAAAGGTGTTTTCGAATTCAACATCACTTTTTTTCTATGCAAATATGACCCTGTAATTGCCACATCACACAAGTATAAATTACATGTACATTTTTAATGCTAAAAGAAAACCAAGGACAATCTATTTTTTCTTAATTTTTTTATAAAGCTAAGTGTTTTTAATATTTCTCGAAGATTCTATTTTTTTTTCACTTCTAGAAACTCGTATACGACCGTATAGAAAATTTATAACTAGAAGCACGTTCGATTTAAGGAATAAAAGAAGTAAAACTTGATATGATTTTGTAACTTATTTTACAGAAAGGAAAATGAATATAGTACAAAAGTTGAAAATATATCTTTTATTTGACTGGGTAGAATATATATATCATATAAAACAGATATTTTTCATGACTATTTTTTGTATCAAAATTTTATTCTTTAATAAATTAATAATTTTTTGTTTAATAACATATATAATCATACAAATATTTTATTCAAAATAACTTCACAATTTTTCCACTTAATCTAAATATAAATACAATTGGGAAATTACATATATTCCTGCTGGTATCTATAATAGATGTAAAAAAAAACCGATAATCCGTTATTTTAATTATAGAAATAACCTTTTCTTGTCCCTTTTTAGCAGCTGAAAAGAGGCAAATAGTAAATGTTATTATGTATTGCCATATTTTTTTTCTATGTTCTTCACATTTTAGAAGATTCTAAATGACCGAATTTGAATAATCGAATGACTTGTGCTTCTTTTCTGCTTCTTGACTTGACTATTTGTGGTTTCACATGTTTTAAACAAAGTATAAAATACATCTTATTATCTGTGTTTTAGAATTCTTTTTTACAAAATTTAGCCTTTTTAACTCTTCCAAAAAATTAACTAAGCTGTTTTAAATTTTATTTATTATGATAAACATAAGCTTTAATAAAAAATAGTTTTTTGTTGATAAAATAAAAATAAATAATATCAGTCTAATATTTTATGTAAAACTTTTACCATACGTTCTCATATCGAAATATATATAGTGTGATTAGATATTTATAAATATAATAATAACGTGATAGTTATAATATAATAAATCTAGTAAATATTATTAAAATATATTTTAATACTATATTAAAAAGTAAATTTAAATTTTAATAAATCTTATAAAACTAATTTGTATCGTAAAATTAAGAATTATTCTCATTTATATAATATCTAGGTAAAATTATCTACATTTATTCTTGAACATGCTTAAGTATTTTCTTTAAAATGAGTATTAAAGTTTGAAAAATGCTCACAATACACAGACTTTCTCTTCCTTCTTATTTTCACTCTCTACTCTATTCTATTTTTAATAACATCATATATTATACTTATATTTTTATTCTCTTTTTTTTTATGTTTCTTTTGTTTTCATTATACACATTATTTTTCTAAAAAGATAGAGTTCCTTCTGTTAACTGTGTGTGGATAAAGATAGAGATGAAAGTGTCATATGATTAACACCTACATCATATAATTGAATAAAAAATTTCATACCCCAATTTTTGATGGTTAATCAAAGCTACATCACACATATGCTTTGTGCTTAATTTAAAGGATAATGTTTGACGGTTCATCATCACCATCTAAATTACTTACCTAATTATTAGATATCGATACAGAATTTTTGGGCATCAAATTCTTTGTTTTCCTTGTTCTTATATTAAAAATATCCTCTGACCAATTATTGAAGACTAATTTCTTTGAAAATATAAAATATCTTAAATGTGGTTCGCCTCTTTGAATATAATATTTTTCATTTACACTCTAAAACATAAACCTCTCCTTACATAGTTTAAAAGGCATAATTATCACTAATTACCAAATAATCAGGTCCATTTTGCTTTCTCTATCTAATTAAGGATTTTAATTTAACTTTTGGGTTTTGAAATTTTGTGTTGTAGAAAAATGGGATGAGTTTCTTATCTACAATTTGTTGGTATGCCAGCCATATGCCAGTAAATACTTTTTGTCATATATCATTGAAATTTGAAAACAGAGAGCTGTAGTACCTGTTAAAAGTAATTTACACACTTAAACAATTATCATACAATTTAATAAATTAAGTATAATTTTGTTATTAAATTAATAGTGCAAGTACGTTTTTTAATGTTGATTTTGTCGTCTGAGTTAAACAAAATCATGTTTTAAATTAAAAATAACTCTAAAAAGTGTATAAAATGCTAAACTACACATAAGTTTATTATATGTTTGTGCCAATTTTTTAAATTATTATTTTGTTACTTGTAGAAAACACGTACAAGTGTATTATAGAATTCATAGAGGAATTAAATCACACTGCCCAAGAGTGAATTTATAAATTCTAAGAAAAAAAGGCACAAATTATAAGAACTAAGTGTAACATTTTCAAAACCTAGGAAAGAGGAATCTAGCAGACACGTGAAGGTGTATTTGTTTAATAATCTAAATGCTGCTTTTCTTATTAAGCAGAGGAGAATCAAACAAACAAGTCTTTTCTGAATAATTTTTTGGTTCAGATTTTCTTCCTCTACTTCTAGAACCTGTTTCTCCATCAAATTATTGTATTAATTTGTGAGGTTATTATTCTTCATTTTATTTCAATTTCTATTTCTTTTTTAGTTCTCTTTTCACTTTCTCAGAAATTAATGATTATGAAGATAAGATGTCAATCATAATAAGTTAAATGTTAGATTCTCTTTCAGAGAATTATATATAATTTAATTAAAATCATAAAAATGAAATATCATATTATTGATAATTATCTAACTTTCTTAAATATGAAAAAACGTGGTTTAATCAGATTATGTGTTCAACCTTGGAATATTATTATAAAATTCAGTTCAATTAGGAAAAATGGATTGCAAACCAGCATTTGGTTAAGTAATTGATCTAAATAAATTATCAGAAGATATTTATGTTTTTTTAATACCCCACATAAAAGATCCTTTTAAAGATAGATGAAAGTTCATTAAGAAAAAGATAAATGATTAATAGTTATTGTCGAAACTTATTTTTGTAACACTGGAAGAAGAGAAATTAGGTTTATAGAGAAATAAATTTGTGGACCACGTCTGATTAAAACCAATTATAGTGTAAATGCAATAAATTGGAATTATAAAATACTGAAAATACATAACTAAGAAAAAACTATTAATATAATAAGAAAAAGGTTTAGCTGAGAAAGGAACTATATTTCCATTATTGTTTACTCAAAAATTAAAGTAAATTAAAAAAGGGAAAAAAAAAGTCTTGTGTTAAATTAGTTTATAGAGAAATAAATTTGTGGACCACGTCTGATTAAAACCAATTATAGTGTAAATGCAGTAAATTGGAATTATAAAATACTGAAAATATATAAATCATAACAAACTATTAATATAATAAAAAAAAGGTTTAGCTGAAAAAGGAACTATATTTCCATTATTGTTTACTCAAAAATTAAAGTAAATTAAAAAAACGAAAGAAAAGGTCTTGGTGTAACACAATTTTGTTGACATCAAAACAAAAATAAGATAGAGACATAAAGTATTTTATGCAACACTAAAATATGAAGATCTCATAAAAAATTCAAAAATACCATTTACTTTTTTTTTTGTACTAAGTGTTGGTATTAAACTAAAAATGATTATTAATAAGTGGAAAATTTGAAATTAGAAATAGAAAATAGAAATAGGGAAGTGATGAAGGAGACGTGTTAATAGCTTGGTGACCAAGGAATATTAGCATCACACGTCATCATCGTCCTTTTTCTAGAAACCTACCCTTCCCACGCGAGACCAAGTCGTCGTCCTTGCCACGCGCCATGCCAACGTAGACCCAGTCCCATTCTATTAGTGATTGAGTCACCTGACAGTGACGTTTAACCACGTGACCCACTCTCCACGTGGTGATGCATGCATCACGGTTCCCCAACTTCTGAACACGCAGCCCCATCACACCAGAAAATCAGGATAGTAAAATAATGTTTAACTTATTTATATAATTAGATTCATCTTATTTATAGTTTATATATAATTTCTAATCTATTTTTTTATGTAAAGAATATAAGTATAAGAAATGACAGGACTCGATATAAATGATACATAGATTCAATAAATTTAATTTTGAATATACTTTTAATGATTTTAATATCATATTTAAGAATGACTTTTAATGATTTAGCACAAATTTAATTAACAGTAACAATCTTAAATTAAGAAAAGTTGTGTTTATATCAAACTGAGTTGTAAAAGTTTACAAATAAATCATCTTCTTCATTGATATCTTTATTGTTAATTAAAATTATATTCAGGATGTATGACGTCCAATGAACACTAAATCGTGTTGTTGGAGATAATTTTAATTAAAGAAAGATTCTGTGTTGAAAATTTTGAATCCAAATCACAATTTATTATATACCCAATCATTATAGAGAAAAATGATTTACCTAAATATATAATTTTAAAATTTTTACTCATTCTAATAAATACGAGATAAAATTACAGTATTTTAATGCAGAATCTTAAAATATAAATACTATTATATATTTATGACCTAATAAAAAAAAATACTAAAACAAATTTGGGAATATCAATAGAAAGAAAATGTTAAAATCGAAAAAGGAGGAAGAAAATAACAGGGGATTATCTTGACCAAAAACCGTTACGGCGTTATCTAATGATGATGTGGGTCAGATCCATTTTTTTTCATTAAATAAATGAATGCGATTTTTGAACCGCGCATTTATGAAATAAAGAATCTTATTGAAACTTTGTTTTTTCAACATAAATCAATTCAAATAATCATTAACATATAGTAACCTTTCCCTTTGTTTTTTTATTTGAATTGAGGAGGAAGTGAAAAACAAAAATAATTAAAAATATGGAAAGTGAATGAAGATAAATCAAGAATCAGTAATAAGTTTAATTGATATGACAGAAAAGTTAGAATAATTGAAGAATATTATAATTCACTAAATATTTTATTTAATTTAATAAAAAATAAGTATGAATCAAAATTAAAAGATGATCAATTATAAAGTTACTATTTTATAAAAATTATTTATATTAATATATTTAAATAAGCAATCGCAAACTATGTCAAGAAAAATTCCACATATCAATTAAAAAATTAAATTATCATACAAAAAGTTTCAAATAAAAAAAATGAGAAGTGAAGATTAAATTGGAAGAAAATTATAGTATTCACGTTATATTACTTTTTTATTTATTATCTAAATATTTTATTTTTTGTATAGTTTATTTGGTATTTTCTTAAAATAAATCAATGATCAAGATGACTAAAAAATTAAGAAATAAAAAAATTAAATTAATTTTGAATTAAATTACATTTCAAAGTATATATAATGGATGGGGAGAAGAATAAAAAGAAATTCATGTGCCTGAAAAACATGTGGTACGATATGCATAATCGATTATAATGTATATCTTATCAAATAATATTGATTATGTTTTGTTTTATTATCTCCTTTTATGTAATTAAATTTTCTTCAATATTATCTAACAAAAAGTTAAAAACTTAAGTATAGTGCATATTAAAGAGCTAAGGTAATCTGTGTGCACATAATAAGAAAGTAAAATTATAAAAAAAAAAAAAGGTACAATTTATCATCATGAAATCCGTATACTAATTATCATTACTACCTTTCTTTTTAGAGTTTAATAAATATAACTTAGTCTTAATTTTTTAATTAAGATCAATTAAATTGGATTTAGAATTGAAGAATGAGATATTGCCACCGTGTCCCAAACGTGTGTACGGCTTGGCAAACATTGCCCTCCACACAACCTTAACTTCCGCTAACAACCAAAATTTAAAGTTAATGAAATTTTTACTTCCTTCTGGAAATAGCTTTTAACCAAATCATTTTCTTTTATTTTCCCTTTTTTTTCAAGCTTTTTCGATTTTATTGTTTAATTTTTCAACAACCATTAAACGCGGTCCAAATTCCGATTATCCCCAATATATAACCCTTTCATCTGGGTTCAGAACCCTCATCCAATTTCCTTGCTTCTTCCTTCACTCTTTGTCTCATTCCTCTCCTAAGTTTCTCACTTTTTCCCACATTCTCAATCCAATCACCCCTTCCCACCTGGGTCCCAATCCTATTCGAATTTCGTTTCTGGGTTTCCCCAATTCGAAGTTCTGCACTTTCCCCTTTTTGCACTGAAATTTCTTTCTCGTTCCTGGGGGTTTCAATTCCATTGTCTCTCACTAAAGCTTTCAACTTGGAGAGAAAGTGCCATACTTTCCGATTCAATTTGTAATTTGACAACTGGGTCTGTGATCTTCCTGTGTGGGTCAGCAAGGTTATGAAAAACTGTCCGATCGTGATTTTGGCTGCAACTTTAAGGTTTTTGGAGTTGCTATAACTGCAATTGTGGTTGAATCGGTCGCATTTGTTCACAATACCGAGAATCGTGACGAAACTATAATTGCTGTTTAAAACCTTGAGTTCGAGGATGCGAACTACGGCGGAATTTCAAGGTTCTGTTCTGAATCTTCGTGGGGTTCAGGTTCACTCCATGGAGGGTTCAAGCATGGAGCAGGAGCTTGATTTGTTTCAGAAGCATGTGACTGAGCGGTTCCTGGAGCTATCTTCAGTTGAAAGCGGGGAATTGCTCTCGCTTTCATGGGTTAGGAAGCTGCTGGATTCGTTCCTGTGTTGCCAAGAGGAGTTCAGGGCGATTCTCCACAACCACAGGGCTCAGGTGTTGAAGCACCCTCCCCTGGATCGCATGGTGGGTGAGTTCTTTGAAAGGGGTGTGAAGGCACTTGATGTGTGCAACGCAATCCGTGATGGGGTTGAGCAGATTAGGCAGTGGCAGAAGCTGTTGGAGATTGTTATCTGTGCATTGGATCAGAAGAGGAGTATTGGTGAGGGCCAATTTCGCCGTGCCAAGAAGGCGCTTGTTGACTTGGCCATTGGAATGCTTGATGATAAGGAATCCAACTCCAGTGGTTCAATAGCTCATAGGAACAGGTCCTTTGGTAGAAACAGCAATGGTTCAAGGGATCATCACCATGGCAATAATCAGCATAATTCCTTTGGGCATTTCAGGTCACTTTCTTGGAGTGTGTCAAGGAATTGGTCTGCTGCTAGGCAGCTCCAAGCCATTGGGAACAACTTGTCCCCTCCTAAGGCTAATGATGTTGTTGCCACCAATGGCCTTGCATTGCCTATTTACACAATGAGTTGTATTCTGGTGTTTGTTATGTGGGCACTTGTGGCTGCAATTCCCTGCCAGGACCGGGGGCTGGGGCTCCATTTCTCTGTGCCGAGGCAGTTCCTGTGGGCGGCTCCGGTGGTGGCGCTGCACGAGCGGATCGTGGAGGAGTCAAAGAAGAGGGAGAGGAAGAACACCTGTGGGCTGCTGAAGGAGATTCACCAGATTGAGAAGTGTGCTAGAGTGATCAATGAGTTGGCTGATTCTGTGCAGTTTCCTTTGAGTGAGAAGAAGGCAGAAGAGGTTAGGCAGAGAGTGCAAGATGTTTCAAGGGTTTGTGAAGCCTTGAAAGATGGATTGGACCCTATGGAACGCCAAGTGAGGGAGGTGTTTCACAGAATTGTGCGCAGCAGAACTGAAGGGCTTGACACACATGGCAGAGGGTAAAAAGTAAAAAACAGTGTTTGTTTGTTTGTTGATGCTTAACTCAACATTGCAATTTGAGATCATAGCCTGATTTTGCTTAGATGAGTGATGCTTGTGAATGACTAAAAGATGACTAGGAGGATAACCAATGAGTGGTAAGAGGATATGGTGATTTCAATTGAGGATATCATTATAATAGTAAGGTATGTAAAGGGGAGGATTCTTGTATCTATGAACAACGAAAAAATGTATAGAGTTTAGGATATTTGAAGTAGACCTTTGTGGTCTATGCTTTTTTCTCTTTTCTCTTTTTGTGCTGTGATGTGGCTTATTGTATAATCAGTTTTCTCAGCGTTTTGCTGCATCCTCATTATAGCTCATTCTGATTGTATGTGTAATTCAATACATTTTCCTTTTATAGCTCCTGCACTTGCAACTATTTGGTTGGTGTGATCTTTTTTGTTTTTGTAGTTTATATAAAATGTAAATGAATTATATTATTGTAATTATATAGCATTTTTACATAAAAGATATGACTCATCCACAAGAAGTTTGATTCTACTCAAGAATTTGAATTGAAGTATTGTAAATGAAAAAATGAAGCGTGTTGAGTTTGTTCCCTAAAATTGAATATGCTTAACTTTAGCTCCTCACTCATAAGTTCACTCTCTTTCCCATCAAATCTACTCAAATATTAACTGCACACTGTATTTGTGATGGTCCCTTTGGCTACTATCTCTTCACCGACACTTTCGCTTCCTTAATATTTATTGTGATGGAATGCCTATCAATCCACTAAGATAAATACGAATTTTTTCTGATTTCCTAACTGTATGAATGTGTGAAATTAATCACTGTATCCATTCCAAATCCGTTTTTAGATCTTCAATAACCCGGAAACCAACAAGAGCAGGCATAAAAAATGGAGGTGAAGATAACAAATTGATGAGAATCAGAGAGAGCTTGTAGTGGCATATACATACAAAATGAGAAGTAATCCATGTACAAAAGATGAATTTCTATGAAGATGTAGATGGGATTTGAGTTCATAGAAAGAGGTGAGGTTGAGTGTTTCAGGGTTTGTTGAGGTTGAAAAATTTAGGAATGATCAAAGGGTGTGTGTAATAGAGTATAGAGGGAGAGAAGAAATAATGTGTAGGAATTATTATACTATTTCAGCACTTATTTCTATTGACCTCTTATTTCTCTATACTTTCTATCAAATCAATCTAATTACATAATTTTGAAGATATTTATTCTTTTTTTTTCATTTATTTCTGTTCTACTAAACAACTAAACTTTCAATCTTGTTTTTTATTTATTGATCCTTCCTATTTCCATTTAGTCTATATTTTTCCCTCAAAACCAACCAAAGCATATATGTTTGAATATTTCATAATTGATGTATTGAGAACTTAGTGTCCAAAAGAAAAATGGAATAAATGGATGTTGTGGTTTGATATTATCTGCAAATTGGAACCCCTGCTTGCAAAGATATTTAGCTAGAGCAGAGTATTTTGAAAGACTTTTGAGATCAATTAATTTTCTCAAAGGTTAATCACAATGAAATTGCTGAATAAGCTGGACAAACTAAAAACTAAGGTATTCCAGGGCCATGCAAGGAATATGGAGAAAGAAACTCATTGCATTTAGTCTCCTCTTTGCATATAAAAAATATAATTTCTGCATTTGGAGTTCATAATGACCAAGTTATTAAGACAATTTTATCATTACTACAAAATTCACCCTCAATCTGAGAAAACATGTTCTAATAAAAATTTTATTCACCAATTTATTCCCATATATACTATTTACTCTACAAAAGTGGAAAATCTGTGAAGAAACATTCAAACAGATAATTCAAATATTTATGTGTTATTTGGACCTTTGATCCTAGTATTTTATATGTAGATGTGACAGCAACTAAGTAGTGGTGTGCTAGAGATGAAATCTGTCACAAGACTGAGTTCGATGAATCAGTTAAGAGATTGTGTTTCCAGTCAAAGTTCATAAAGTGCTTTGACATTGACTTAGTCAATTATCATCTAGAATTTATTTTCTTTGCTAGATTATGACATTATTTCTTGGATCTGGTCAAGGTGTGACTTCTTCATCACAAGTCAATTTATTCTTTTGTTGCACTATTGGGATTCGTCCTCTCAAATAATGTAAAATCACAGTTCTTCTGCCAAACGTTGTGATCTCTGACCTCTTTTTTTCTTTTCACTAAAATATGCTAAAATTGATTGGATAAAGAAGTCAATAAGTGCGTTACGACAGTTAAATTTGGCAAAAAGTAAGTTAATCCCTTACAATGTAATTAATTAAGATGTGAATCTACGTTAGAAAAATACTTCACTTCTCGTGTTTAGTCATAGAGTTTTCTTAGATACAATAACGATTATAAAGATTAAATTTGAGATTTCATTTTATGATTCAGTATTCTTGTTATTGGGTCATTTCTAGTGGTCAAACAAATGTTTCAATGATATACGTTTTTAAAAAATAAAAAAAAAATATGAAAGGAAAAATAATCACCACCTTAAGAGATGGTATAGACGACCCACATAAATATGCAAGTGTCTTATTTGTTAGAAAAGAAAAAGTCAAATCATGGTAATTAAGAAAATATATTTTTTTTCCTAAAATCCTATTATTTTACGTGAATTCTCAAATGCGTTTTGATTCTCCAAGAATAAAAGTTATGTTGAATATATAACTCATATTAAAAGAATACCATTTTAAAGATTTAAGAGATTATCTAATTTAGGGATAATTATATTCTTTACATTATGAAGAGATTTATTTTAACTCAAATTTTCTTTCATGCACGAGTAAGACTATGTTCAAATTGCAAAAAAGTCAAAGGAAAACAGTTCAAGAGTGAGACTAATATCAAAAGTCAGAATGTTAGTCCACTACAACTTTGACTAATTCGTGGAGAAGAGAGATGGTAGAGAAAATGAAATCATTTGGTACACTTTACTTTTTATATTTGTGCAATTTTAGTATTTATTGTTCAATCTTATGACTTCAGTCTCTAAGTTGGAATGTTATTTTTTGACATTAACCCTATTTTCCTTAATTTACAGCCTATGTATAAGTAATTAATAATGCGAAATCAATATTTGACAAATCAAAATATTTTAAAAATAAATAAGAGCCAATCTAGAGGAAGGTGGTTTATAATAAAGTTTAGAAGTACCTTATTTGTGTGCTGATTGAAATTTATATTTATGGGTGTTGTAATGGGCTTGGAACATTTAGATTCAATGGGCTCAGTCCAAAATAAGGCCCAATTTGTTATATTTGTTTTAACCTAAATTTGTTGTACATGTCGTTCACGTGTCTCGCGTGTGCGACTGTCACGCGTCACATACGTGATGAGCGCATGTGTTGTTCATCCACCAGTGCCTCAAAAGGTCCTACCTGTGACTGACTGAGATGGACATCTCGGTCGGCCATCTCATAATATTAAGTTTGGTTAGTGCATTTGGTTGACTATATAGTACATTTCTCATAAGCAATAATGAGCTTTAAAGTTGTGTTTGGTTGGACTGATTTGAGGCGATTTACTATTCAAGAAGATGGATTTGAGTGGATGAAGGTTGTTTGGTTGACCTGATTTTGGAGGATGGATCAAGAGAGATTTGCAGGATTGCATCTTCAATGATATGAAGAGATTTGAAGGGATGAAATTGGAAATTACAAAATAGTCCTTGTAAATGAAATGAAAATTATGAAAATAATTAAAAAAATGTAAAGAAAAAATGTAAAGAAGGTATAAATTATAAACTAGAAACAATTATTAGCATTAATGTATATTTATTGTAACAATATATATTATATATGAAAAATAAACTGATTTTTACCTAATTCATCAAATAATTGATTCTAATAATTTTATATATATATATATATATATATATATATATATATATATATATATATATATATATATATATTTTTTTTAATATAT
>Ga0099824_1006673_pt1 | contig 15711 bp, 9 predicted proteins | sample SiratrowhiteBW_FD_76837 | JGI IMG/M metagenome (GOLD analysis project Ga0099824, IMG submission 76837) | Root nodule microbial communities of legume samples collected from California, USA - Siratro white BW | ecosystem: Host-associated > Plants > Roots > Nodule | place: USA: California...
TAATATCTTCTTAGAGATAATTAGTGGTTGTTATAAAAATAAAATCTGAATAACTAATTTTTATTTATTTAAACAACTTTTCTTTTTGTTAAAAAAATATGCAAGTGTTATCTTATTTATCTTTAAATCTAATTCTAGGTTGATTTTTATTCTATAACTATTTTCTTAGATTATTAAAAAAGCTATATCATTAATGTGTATATCTTTTCTCAGTTTTTACTCCAATTTTATTTTCTATACACTAGACACATAAATTTACTCATAATATTGCACCTAATAAACTCAAATCTTACAACATAATTTAGTATGCTCTATTTACGGAATTTCTACACTATAAAATCAAAACAATTGTGTTGGGAGAATCCAAGAGGGAAACACCGGGGAGATCTCAAACAATGAGAACTGAGTAAACCCATATAAGAGAATGACGCCACCTTTAACCCAAAACCTTAAGGCATTAGGTTTGTGGGTCTTCTTTCTTATATGTTGCTCAACTTTCTCATTCCTACCCAATGTGGGACTTCGACTCACACTTGAATATCTAACAATCTCCCCCTCAAGTGTGAGTCCCTCTTCTACCATATTGATACACTCCCCTTCGAGCGGAAGCATTTTCAAACACGAGTACCTTAATCACAAACGACCCTCACTTGTACCGCCGTAAACCAACGGCTTTGATACCACTTGTTGGGAGAATCCAAGAGGGAAACACCAGGGAGATCTCAAACAATGAGAACGGAGTAAACCCAAATAAGAGAATAACGTCACCTTCAACCCAAAACCTTAAGGCATTAGGTTTACGGGTCTTCTTTCTTATATGTTGCTCAACTTTCTCATTCCTACCCAATGTGGGACTTCGACTCACACTTGAATATCTAACAAATTGAATATTACTATTAACTATCAATTTGGATAACCAAATATTTATATTTATTAAATTGCATATTTTTCTAATTTATACAACATTATTATATTTGATATCTTTTTCACTTAAAAAATATAATTTTTTTCTTTAATTGTAACTATAATTATCACCATAAAATAATAATAAAAAATAATGATACTTATATATTAATTTTAAAATACTCACATTACATGTTATTATATACTCTCAAAATATTTTTTTTCTTTCAATAATTCTCAATTATTTCTCTCTAATTCTAAGAATAAAATAAAAAAAATTATAATAAAAATAATTATCTATCACAAACTTTTCTTATAATTATAATAAAATAATAAATTACATAAAAGACTTGGTAAAACATCTTGCAACGTCCTTCTTTCTTAATCAATACGTACTCATTTTTCTATTTCTTTTCAACCTCTTTTCTCCTCTCAATTTATTTGTCTCACGAAACTTTGATGTTCCTCTACTCACTTCAACCTCTTTTCTAAGAAGAAAATTACATTTTCATTTCTATTATTCCTCCTAATTGTTATTGAGGAAATATTGACGAGTACAAAAAAAAAAAAAAATTACTGATAAAATAAATCTATCAAAAAATCTAAAATTTGTTGATAAATTGATTGTATATAAATTTACCGACGAATTTCTAAGTTTATCGGTAATTACCGATTGATTTCTGAGTCCGTCGGTAATTATCGACAAGTTTAAAGTAAATTTGTTGGGAAATCCGATAAATTTAAAGTAAATTTGTCGGGAAATCCGATAAATTTAACGACGGATTATATCTGTCGATAAAATCATTGATAATGATATTTTGTTGACGAATAAAGTTTCATCGATAAAATTTCGTCAGTAATTTAACTTTTTCTTATCCAATTTACTTTTTTTAATTGATATTGTAATAATAAAATTATCCACCCATTAATTTCATTTCTCTTCTGAAAATATATTTATACTTTCTTAAATAATTAGTTTTTTAATACCTGTATGTTACATTATTTATTAAAAGCAACTAAAAAATAATCAAAATGATAAACTATTATTTATGTAAACTTAATTTAATATTTGAAAATTATGGATGTACGCTTGGAAAACATTAACCATTTTTAGTAATTCTCATGTTTTCTGATACTTTGGACGTTTTTTCATATGGATCAAACATAATAAAGAAAATAATTTCACAGCCAAATTAAAAAATTATGTTTTAATAAAGTCAAAAAATTCGTCAATGAATCTTTCTCCCGAATTTAAAAAAAAAGTGTTGAGTTTTAAATTATGTTTTAAGGTATCACTAGTAAAAAAAATACATTATAAAAAAATACATAAGCTACGGCGATATGTTTATTTTATTTTTTTTAAAAATAGCAGCTATTCGCATAGTTGTAACCTTTCTCCTGCGTCACGTGGATCGTCCAGTACCACTTCCCATTCATGCCGTTCTTCGAGTACCCGCACGGGTCCAAGGTGCAGTTGTGGTGGTAGAGTGCGTGGGAGTGAGTGGGAGTGAGTGGTGGCGATGAAGACGTGCCATGCGTGGGAGGAGACTTGGAAGGCATGGTGGAGGCTTTTCGGAAGCATAAGGTGGGAGGGAGAGTGCCTTCGAAACCTGAGAATACGAAGGCCATTGAAGGGAATGGTGTGGAAGGTAATGGTTTTTGTGGTGAGGGATAGGTGAGGGGAAGGAAGGAAGGCGATTTGGATTTATAGGTGTGAGGAGGAAGTAGACTTCATATACGGCAACACAACCCGTTCCAACGCCGTAATCAATCACAAAGGAGGAAACTAGGAAGCAAAAATTAGGGTTACAAAATAACAAAAGGAGAACACCAACAGTAAAAAAAACAATAGAAAGAATCTTCTGGCGTCTCCATAAGCTGCCTCAAGCACTCGAAGGTCGTACAAAGATTTCGAAAAAGAAGTATCTAGAATGAGGAAATAATGAGTATAATTAATTGGTTTATAGTGTGATTGTTTTCGATGTACCTGTGGTTGGTAAGGTGTGAGATTCGAGGACGAGCATGAGTAAGGTGGAGGATTCGTCTTCGAAGTCTAGGAGCTTGTGAAGGAAGGGTCTGCGTAAGGTCTAGGAGCTTGTGAAGGAAAGGTCTGTGTAAGGCCAAGACGTTGGTGGAGTAAACATTATAGTTCTGAGAGAAGCAGAAGCGTTGAACCTGTAAAAATAATTAAAATATATTTAAGCACCTATCATCGCGGTTACTCCAGTGATATCATTTTTTGCAAAATAATTCAAAAATTATTTAGTTACTTATCATCGTGGTTCTGAAAACAATTGCAATGATATTTTCTATAATGTTAATACGACTGTGATTATTATAAACAACTGTGATAATATTGTTATATTTAATTTTAAAAATATTATTGTATGTTTTAAATGTGATTCTTTTTTAACTACGATGATATTTTGCCGTAAAATATATTTTTTCTATATTATATCACATTTGTCGGTGATGAATATTAGTGCAAAAGAGTCAATACTTTTTTATGTTGAAGTCCAAAAAAACATGTAAAAAATGTGTGATAATACTTTTGTAGTTATTTCAAATTTTTTTATGTTAGACCCTGGGATATTTAATGTAAGTGTCCATATTTATGGTTGGAGTCAGATGTCCTCTGATTGAATGTAAAACTCTTTAAATTTTCTGATTCAATGTAAAACTCTTTAAATATGTCAACAATACCTTATTCATCCTCTCATTTTTGTGCACGAAATCTTTCCTCTCTTTTTCTTGTAGAGGGGCAAGGTTATTAAGAATTTTTTTTTAATAAAAAGAAATAAATTGAATTAGAGATACTCCCCAACCCTTATACACTTCAGGTTATTAAGAACCTATTTGAGATCATATTTTGACTTTCATACATGTGATGTATTTGAATGGTTGACGTTTTTGTTGGATTTCATTATAGTATTCGTGGGTGAACATCTATTATTGAGGTAAGTGCTTTAGATTTTCATTTTCTTAAAACCGAAATTATAGTCTTTTTTTTATCTCAATCACTATATGAATGTCTCACTAGATTGTTGTTGGTTAGCATTGAAATTGAATTTTTTTTGTTAAATTTGAAATTTAAAATATTAAAATTAATTTTTAAAAAATATTCACCTTATTATATATTTAAATTTAATTTATAATTTATGAATAATAAAAATTATAAGGACTCATTAATTATTTTAGTCTCTATGACTCACTTAATTATTTAATCATTAGTTTATTTAAAACTTTAGAAATTAAATTATAGAACATTTATAAAAATGTATCGTGGGAAATTAAAGCAAAAAATGTGGTTTAGATTGATTGTAGAAGTAATATATTTTTTTTTTCTTATACTAATTTTATTTAAATTACTGTATTATATGTATATTGAGTGAACTTAAATATCTATTTGAGATTTAATACAAATAGTTAAACATTAATCATTTCATTAAATCTTGAATTGTTTTTTTGAACAATTTGAAAAAATTATATTTCATAATTGGTTAGTATGTATACATTGTAAGTCTAATCTTAAATTTGGTGAAAATTTTGGTTGAAACCATTTTGCGTTATTTTCCAAGTGCGTATTTGACTGTGGTGCTTTGTTACCACTTTGATTTCGTATATTTTGTAGACTGTGTAAAATGCTGCCAAAATTTTATCATGTTTAAGATAATAGAATTTGTGTGTATGTGTTAGCAAATTGTAGAAAATGTTTTCCTAAATGGGTAGGATATCACATTCAATAAAAAAGTGATAATCACTTTGTGTTGTTGGTGACGATGTCTTATTACTAAAGAATATGGAAAGGAATTTGATAAGTTATTACAATTTACTCACCAAAATAGAAAACCTATCAATAGGAACATATTATTGTCCTTACATTCATTATCTAATTCAGATAGTCAAGATCTTAGGAAGATACATAATCACCTATTTATCTTTAATATAGTGAAGAGTTATACAATATGAACATAATACCGAGAAATATTAAACACTCAAACTATGTTAGGAACAAGAGAAAATTTTGAAGAAGGGATGGAGATCATTTAAAGGAGAGATGATAAATGATGTTTGTGAAGAAAATTTTGGAAGAGCTTTGTGTATAATTCCTTGAAGTGTGATTTGGAGCAATATATAATTGTACCTAGGATGTAGTAACTTTTAACTATTAACAACTTTGAGATAGGTCAATTGAAAAGCAAGAAATATACTTATACAAGTTTCACCTAATTACTGAAGTTGAAATAGATGTTTTCATAACATAACAATTACCTAATCGTAACTATGACACGAAGAAGATATTATGTCCTATGAATTTCGAGTACAAAAGGTTACAGTCATGTCCAATATGTGGTTATCACAATTTAAAAAAAATCTAATGAAAATAGTGGTAGGGAAAAAATAGAGGATCCTCTGCTAAGGTGTTGTGATACTTGTTAATAATACCTATATCTAAATGATTATTTTTCATTAAAGTGGACGCAAAGAACCTAACATGATACAAATGAATGAAAATGTGACAATATTTTTTGACATCAAGCTGATTCTCCATAATCAAAGAAGATTGTTAAATATTTCTAAAATTTAATGCAAAGCCAATAAACGTAAGACTTTGACTTAGTTTGACTTGGTACAGATGATATGAATCCTTATAAGAACTTAAATATTAAATCTGGTTCATGACCAAATTTATTGATAATTTACAACCTGCCTACTTGGTTACACATGAAAAAGAAAATATATTATATTAATGATTTCCAAGATCCAAACAATTAGTAAATAAAATTGATGTGTATCTCACACCCTTAATTAATGACTAAAGATGTTGTTAGAAACAAAAGTAAATGTTTTTTTTATACATATAGTGAAGATAATTTTTATTTACATACAATATTATTTTATATCATAAATAATTTTTAAGCATGTAATAAATTACATGAGCCACGATTATAATATAAAAGGTCATTATGGTTGGTATGTCAAGAAGATATTATTTATACTTATTGAAAACGTTATTACATAATAAAAAAATAATGTTTCTTATAAGTTTATGCTTGTGTTTTCTTTATCCTTTTACGTATATAATACATATTTCAATCTATACTTTGAACTTAAAAAGTAAATATATTTAAAAAATTACTTATTTAATAAGTGTATAAAATTGTTTTTTTAAAAAATAAAATTATATAACTTTTAAAATAAATACATTAAAGAAACATGTTAAACATTAGAACGTATCTGTATTCTCTTATATTTTATATCAATTTAAAAAAACTCACATCACATGTGATCATATGCTCTCAAAATATTTTTCTTCTAATTCTCAATTATTTCTGTTTAATTATAAAAATAAAATAAAACAATTATTTTCCTTACAATTATAATAAAATGATAAACTACATAAAAGATTTCACTTACATTATTGTATATGAACAAAAACTTCATGCAACTTTCTTCTTTCTTCACCAATACCTTCTACTCTTTTCTTTATTTCTTTTCAATCTCTTCTCCCATGAAATCCTCAATCGATAAACCTACAAAGCCATAATGAAAATTTAGAGGACAAAATAAAGATAAAATTCCTAAAACCAAATCCAATCTAAGTGTTAAAAAATAAGCCATAATGAAAATTTAGAGGACAAAATAAAGATAAAATTCCTAAAACCAAATCCAGTCTAAGTGTTAAAAAATATCGCAAATTATTTTAAATAAAATCTAGATAAATATAGAATAAAAGGTTAATTAGATTGAAATTTAATATCTATTGCAGAAATGTGTTTAAACATGTTCATTCTCTGTAATAACAGTAACATGGGTTTCCTATATGCAAAAACACAGAATTACATGTTCATAACAAAATATATTCATTAATTATTATTTTATTATTATATAATATTTTATTAGAAAAATAACATTAACATAACGGGTCAACACTAGAGTTAAAATACACTTTTCCTATTTTAAACTGCTTCCATTCAATTTTATTATTAAATTAGATGAAAGCAATTTTTAAGAAAAATTAGATGACAACATTTATTAAAAAGTTCCGTTCATCACACACGGATTCACCAACTATTTGCAATACATGTATTCCAAATAAACTACATTGTTTTGCAAGAAACTAACTCATATATCTTTGATTCTCACTCTATACACAACAAGCTAGCTTACAAGGAATAAACAATGGCATAATATATAAAACACTGATCCTATGCAAATGAAGATGACAAATACTAATTAATCATATCATTAATAACGATAATAATGATAACATAACAGTCATAACCATAATAATAAATAGATAGAAATAAAAAATAATAATTACAGTAAAAATAATAAAATGATTTTAATTAAAATATTAATAATTATAAGAACAAGAGTGCAAAAACAACAATATCACATAGTTTCTACCAGCAAGATTAGATAAAGATAACCACCACAAAAATGATAATAATAGTGTCATAATGAAAATTTTTTTTTGTAACAATAATGAAATAATGTAGATAATTACATGATTAGTAAAACTTAAAAAAAAAATAACTGAGTACTATAAAAAATAGTTAAAAACTTATTTATAAAGTAACAAAAAAACATGTTGATTTATAGAATTGCTTTTAACTTGAGTTCTAGTTTCTTTTCTTAACTATAAAATTTCACTATATCACTTTTAGATTAGAATAAATACATAAAGTTATTTTTACTTATATGTTAACTTTTTATATTGAAGGTGAAGTACATTATAATTCTTTAAACAAGGTATATAAAATTGCTAGAGGTTATACAATAATAGGGTTATTTTATAAAGAGTCATTTTCAAAAGAAAAGATATGAAATGAATACTTTTTATACCGAGAGACTAACTTTCACATAATGAAAGATTTAAAAATATAACTTTATTTTTTATATCGCCTAGCATATAGTCTTTTGTTAAACACTTGACAGTAAAAAAATATAAAACAATAAAGAATCATGTATACTTATTTTGAGTTTATTTACATTTGTTGATTCAACAAACCTTTTAAGTATGACACTACTTTTATTTATAATATCATAAAAGCGATTTGTTGTTATCTTATACTTTTATTTTCTCAATTGTATCAAACATTTCTTGGAACCTTTATGTTAACATTTGTGCCATAAAATACTTTTTTTTTTGGATAAGGACAAAAACTTACTAAGATAATATAAAAATATTTGAAATACATTATGTTGAAATACTATTCTACTTCTACTTTGAATGAAAAAAAATGTGTTTATGTTTTTTTTAATCAACAAGGGTAACCTTTCTTTTATATATAAAGATGGTCAAGAAAATTTAACAAATAATAAATAAATGTAATTTAATGCAATGGTTAATTTCTTTGTCATTTGTCAATGAACACATATAATTTAATAAAGCATAATGATGATATTCTTTGTATTTTGTTATAAAAAAATAATAAGGCCTTCAAATTTGTCTTCAAAAGCTTTCCACATTTTTTTTAGAGATTATTATATAAAACAATTATAAGTAAGAAAAAAATTGACTAAGTATTTATCCATTTACAAATCAAGCTTAGAGAAATTATTTTATCATCTTCCTGAGTGTTTTTAGCTAAGAAATGAAACAGCATAGCTCATATCTCTATCTAAGAAACTATGATTGTATTAGCATTATCTGTTTATTTGAAAATGATACTTTGAATAGTTGTTTGGATTTTGTTGAATAAATTAAATTATAATATAAGATTACTTTTGATTATTGATAATTTTAAAAATCTATTACATCAGATGATCATGCATTGAATCAAGTTAAAAAAAAAAAAAAATCCCATTGAATCTTCTTTTTAACATGGTTATCATGCAATCCAAGTGTATTTCAAACATTCAAATCAAATAACAAAGGAACAAAAGACTTTGTTTTAATTCATTTTGATGAGCTATTTTATCCAAACTTATTGGAACTAATTGGGACAGCATTTGACATCTTACAGCATGATCTTGAGGAATCTTCATGCCTTAGGCTTTTCCTATTATTGGAGTCTTGAAGATAAACTTTCCAACAGTATAATCTTTTGTTTTGCGTTTTCTTTTCTGCTTCTTTCTCATTGTGAAATATAGAGAGGAATATGATAGACAATGTTTTTTTTTTTTTTGTTAACACCTTAAATTCCATAGATCTAACAATTGGGTAATGTGATACTGACTTATAGAAACACGCACACCAAATTTTACATAAATCAAACATATTTAATTTTGCAGATTCTCTTTGTTTTGCATCGAAATCCAGAATTGGAGATATTTAATTTTGGCACTAACAAAACAGGCTTACATTTGGCTTTGAAAGATGTGAATCAGAAACAAACAATGAAGATAAGACCGAGGAACTGAGAAGAAAGGAGAAAAGAAAATCAGCACAGTAACATGAGTTTTGATCAGCAAAAAAAGCAGAATTACATGTTCATAACAAAAACTGGTTGAAATTACTAAAAACCAAGTTTGAGGTGGGAGCTTTCAATCACTTGTACTAACCAGGGATTGGCACAAACTTATTTGTACGTAAGTTGACAACAAAAATCCCATCCACGAGTACAAATACACAATGTCTCTATCAGAGGGGTGGAAACCCGCTAAACTCTTATAACAATCACTGCAAAATCTGGTGGGAAGATGTTCAGTGAGATTGGTCCTGTGCACCAAATACCATGTCCGAGTGAACATTAGTTCCCACACTCTCAAATCGTTATTGCTAATATCAGTACCATAAATCAAAAATTCAGATCAAACACAAAATATTGGTTTTCCCCGTGAAATACAGCTACCCTTCAAACGCACAACTGAGCATCGAGTCAGGAACAAACGCAAAGCCCTCCACGCAATCCACATATGTCGGTCTCCATTCTCCTGTCCCCGAGGAGAAAGACGCCACTTCAAACCCATACCGTGTTCTTAGAAAGGTTCTTACAATCACCACCCAGAAGCCGTGACTAGAATGCGGTTCTTCTTCTCCTTCTTTGGGGGAATAATTATTAGAGAGGAAGCCAACAGCGTATGACCGTTGTTCCTAGTCTGCATGAGGAATAGAAGGTATATGGGTGCAATTCTTGCTGAGTGGATCGTACACAAAGTACTCAGGACCTGTTGTGTATCTGTTACTGCAGCACAAAATCAAGCCGTTGGAATATCCACACACGCTACCTTTATGAGGGTTTCCGGCGATAAAGGAGCCCTGTGGGTTTTGGCGTTCAAGATTAGTTCTTTGGGAAAGAAACCGAGCATGAGTTGGCGGGGTGCAATGAATGTCAAGTAGGTGTTGAAGAGAGAGTGTTGGCGGAACAAAAATTCTGTTGGGAAAGAAAGAGTTGAGATGATTTTCAACCAACGTTTGCAGACACACTTAGATTTGGCAACGGATCTAAATGGCATCCTAAGCAATATTTCTCTCAACGCATCATCAGGTAAGTAATCCATGTTGGTGAAGGAACAAGAAGAGTGTTTTGGCAGATGAGGAGAATGAGGTTTGAGCTGTGAGAATGGGCTATTACTTCAACACACACAAACAAATACAGTTGTGGATAGTGATGAATTATAATGCAGACCTTCACATTCTGCACTGTGTTGATGCAGAGAGAAAGAAAGAATGAATGAGCGAGTCAATTCTTTGGTTTCTTGATTGCTTTCCAAATTCTTCAACTTTGATTGCTTTCCAATTTCTTCAACTTCTTATGCTTTTTTCTCTGCTCTTTAGTTTACATCATAAGTAGCCTACATTTTCTTTATATATCTTACTTAACTGTCATACTTTCACAATACATATCCTAAAATACATTCATTAATTATTATTTTATTATTATATAATATTATATTTTAAAAAAAAATAACATTAACATAACAGGTGAACATTAGTGTTAAAATATACTTTTCTTATTTTAAACTGCTTCCATTCAATTCTGTTTATTAAATTAGATGAAAGCATTGTTAAAAAAAAAATTAAATGACAACATTTATTAAAAAATTTAGTTAATTACACACAAATTCATCAACTATTTGGAATACATGTGTTCCAAATACACTAGATTGGTGTCTGTGATTCTTACTTACTCTATTTTAAAACAAGCTATCTTACAACAATTAAACAAGCATATAATATATCACTATTACTCCTGTGCAAATGAAGATGACAGATACTAATTAATCATATCATTAATAACAATAATAACCATAACCACAATAGACAACAATAAAGATGATCCCAATAATAAAGTTATTTTATAAAAGATTCGGTTGAAAAATGATATAAAATCAATAATTTTTATATTGAGAGACTAAATCTCACACTAATCAAAGATTTACAAATATATGTAAATATAACTTTTTCTTTTTATATGGCATATAGTCTTTTGTTGAACACTTTAAAATTAAAAAAAAAATATAGAATCATGTATACTTATTTTCAGTGTATTGATATTTTTAATTCAATAAACTTTAAGCATGACACTATTTTTATTTGTAAAAGTTATAAAAAAATGTTATTATCTTATACTTTGATTTTGTCATCTGTACCAAACATTTCTTAGAATTTATTTAATTTTATGTTGACATTTGTGTCATAAGTTTTTTTTATGAATGACAAAAATTTATTAAGATAATATGAAAAATATTTGAACATCATAATACATTACGTTGAAATACTATTTTACTCTTATTTTGAATGAGAAAATATGTGTTTATTTTTTTTTTCAACAAAAGTAACCTTTCTTTTATATATAAAGATGGTGAAAAGAATTTAACAAATGATAAATACATATCATTTAAATATTCTTTGTATTTCTCCTTATAAAAATCTAATAACGCCTCTAAATTTGTCTTCAAAAGCTTTCCGCATTTTGCTTTTTTTTTAAGACCTGTATATAAAACACTTATATGTATGAAAAAACTAATATTTACCTATTTAAAAATGTTTTCAAGCTTAGTGAAATTATTTTATCATCTTAGTAAGTATTTTAAACTAATAAATTAAAGTCAATTCATATATCTTTATCTAAGAAATTATTATTTGTATTGACCTTTCTTATTTATTTGATAATAATACTTTGAATAGTTGTTTAAAGAAACAATTACAAAGAATACTTAATTTTTTAAGCTGGAAGTATATGCAAAAAGTAATTATTGTAATATTTATTTTTAGTAAAACTACAAAATCTCAAAAAATAATGATAGTTTTGATGACTGAGATTAACGATTATAAAATTATTTGAACCCTTTCTGTGTTTGTCCTTTCAAAAATGTATCTTTCAAAATAGTTGTTAGAGAATAAAGAAAGTTGTTTTTAAGGGCAACAAGTTTAAATATACAATTTCTTAAGCAATAAAATTTCTAACTTCATTACAGATAATTGCATGTTTCTTTCCAAACATGATTTATTTTACTCTTGAAATGAGAGAGGTATTTTAATTCTAAACCACTTGTTTAAAGAACACAATTTATTACAAATTGTATTGAATAATGGTGGGTGAAATTTCGTCTTAATTGTTACTAACGAATAGTTATGTTAATTTAAATTCTTTTTAATTGACATTATAATAATAAAAGTATCCACCTATAAAATTTATTTCTTCTATAAAAATATATTTATATTTTTAAATAATTATTTTTTTGATATATATATATTTTGGTTAATATTGGATGATACATAATATTTAATTGTGATTGAGTGTAATTATAATTGTTTATATTGATTATGAGAAAACTAAAAGAACTAAAATTAAATAATAAGTATTAAAATTAGTTTGAAGGAACAATAATTTATGGAGTAATTTCTTTTACATAATTGATCAGAGTTTTTGTGAATAGAATAATTTTTTTAAAAGTGAAATTAAAGCGAGAAAAAAGAGATGGTTGAAAAACTTGTTTTTGAAATATGAATTTCTTTGTGGAATAATTAATATGAAAAAATTGATAATAGACTAGTTGTTATAACGTTTCAAATGAAAATAAGTTATATTTTTAATGTAATTAATGAGTTAAATAAAAGTTTTTGAATGAATAAGTTTGTTTGTCTTGTTTTACATTTAAATTTTGAAATTTCAATTTGATGGATTAAAAAAATTGTAATTGAAAGGGGTGATGACACTTAAAAAATTAATTTAACATATTCTAAAATATTAAATAATAAAATTAATCTTTAAAGATATGAAAGAGTTAAAGTTAATATTATATAAATGACGAAGTTAATAATTTATTTTAAAAATATAGTTTAGAATAGAATGAATCATGTTGAGAATAAAATACTCATTACACCTAAAGAGATAGATAACACTATAAGGCATATAAATTTTGTTTTACCTAAAGTACTAATTTAACCCATTGGAAAGTAAATGAATGAAAGAGTAAAATAAATATTTTAAGATATGAATGACTTGATCTAACATTGAATAAATAAATTGTTGGTTTAATAATTTATTTTGAATATATAAATATATAGTGTTTATATCTATATATTAATAATTTATTTATTTTTAATTATGGAGGAGAGGAGTTTTGGCAAGTGTTGTGGAGAACATCAATGTTTGAGTGGTAGGAAGTATTAAAACAAGTAAGAAAACAAATTTTATGAGAGAAGACAAGAGAATTACATCATCTTTATAGATGCAGTACTACTACTATACTAAGAAGCGGCAGCGGTGTGCCTGTTATTATTTGTCTAGGCACTGTAAAGGTCGAATCATGTTCATGTTTGGCTTAAGGTCGAATCGTGTTGAAGGTTTTATTTTTTATTTTTTTTAATAGAGTTGGAGGATCCTTTAACTATTTCTATTAATTTAATTTTTCATTTTTAAAAAAAAATTATACTCAAATTCATACATAAACATAATTCAGTGGCAACTTAAAAGTTTTAGGAAACATAAAATAAATTAAAAAAATAATACCTTTTCTAAATTTATAAAAAATTATCCATTAAAGTATTATGATTAACTTCATTTAACATATAATTTTCAATACATAATAAAATACTTGTTGAGACATTATTCATTTTAAACAAGATTTTATCATTTGAAAAACTGCTTTAATTGAAACAACTAATACTGAAATAGTGGATATTATTATTATTATTATTATTATTATTATATTTGGTAAATAATTTATTACTTTTAATAATTAAGAATGTAAATTTATGTATATTTTTTAATCTTATGATCTTCTTAAGATATTTATTTTTAAAATAAATCTAAATTATTAAAATTTAACAAATTATCATTCAAATATCTTTTACTGTTTAGATATTTTTTACGGTTTAGTCTAACATAAATAATGATGTTAAATTATCATCACTAAAAATATATGGATGGGTTAGGCTCAGGTTTTATTAATTGTTTTTTATTTAATACGTCTGCTTGGGAGACGCTTAGGTTTATTATTTTTATTTTCCAGGGTCTCAAAAAGTGAAGTAAAATTTTTATTATTTAAAATATCTGCTTGGTCGATATTTATGCAATTAGTAAAATGTAAAGGTTCAGACACTTTATTTTCTTACTTCTCACATTTCTTTCTCGGTTCTGTCTTACTTTTGCCTCCTTGTCTTTCATTGCTCCAGTTCAAACTTAAATTTTTTATTGTCTCCCACAAATCTACAAGGTTTCAGATAGATTAAGTTTTTGACTTACTGTAACTTTTGATTTAGCATTTATCTGTCACATTTTTTTCTTAAATTTATATTTTATATTAAATAAAAATAAAAAAGTTAAATAATATATAAAAAAATTCAAAAATTTAATATTTTAAGATTTTAGATCAAAATAGTATTTTTTTATACGAAGTTCTCTCTTCCTTCGTCCTACTTTATCTCATTTTTACATATTTGTCAAGTTCACAATCAAACTAATGAATAAGCTTACTTACTGAGCTCATTTAGACGACTTCTGAAAAATGTTCATATCTGCTATAAAAAACCTTAGTTGTGATTTCTAAGTGAGAATTTTTTTTTTTTTTTTTTACTATTCTCTGATGGAGACTGCGGGAGAAACTTGATAAAGAGTGGTGTGCTTCCATACCATACCTAAACTAAATAAGATCATTATCTGTTCATCAAAATTTGGTGTGTTTATTTTCATTTTTATTATTTTCTTATAGTGTCGCCTGTAATGCAAATTCTTTTTCTTTTAAATCAAGAAATAAGTTTTTCTATTTTGTGTTGTCCAGATCAACATTACTGTTTTCTTTATTTTGTGTGGATGCAACCCATTCTAAATTTAAAATATCAATGTTTACTGTGTATTTGATTGATGTTTTGCGTTCATTTTTTCGCCAGATGTTAAAATGAAGTAGTCTCGAGATTGTTAATGTCCACTGAAGGTTGACGCATTGTCCCCGCTGAAGCATCCAGCTTTTTTTCTTTTGCATCTATTTTTTACTGGCTCTATTTCATTATTTTCTTATATTAACAACTAAATTAAAAAAAGATTGCATAATTTTTAAAATAAAAATTGTAGAATAAATATATTAGAGAAACATGTAAAACATTAAAATTTCCTTTCTTTATTTTAAAATATAAAACAAACTCACTCATTCATTCATTGCTTCCCACACCAACATTCAAGAAACAAAAGATTTATTGCCTCACATTCTACCTATGGTGCTGGTCCAATCTTATTAACTTAATATGGATAGATCTCAATGAGAGATCTTAAGCCAATAATGGGAGTTATGTTATAGTTATTAAAACCAGCTGAGGAAAACAATTTAACCCATTCCTTCTTGTTTCTCTCCTTTCCTTTGACCAACACCATCATCAACATATCAAACAAGAGTTGTGTTTCAATTGATTCATCA
>Ga0099824_1006675_pt1 | contig 15709 bp, 6 predicted proteins | sample SiratrowhiteBW_FD_76837 | JGI IMG/M metagenome (GOLD analysis project Ga0099824, IMG submission 76837) | Root nodule microbial communities of legume samples collected from California, USA - Siratro white BW | ecosystem: Host-associated > Plants > Roots > Nodule | place: USA: California...
AAATAAAAAATAAATATATATATATATATATATATATATATATATATATATATATATATATATATATATATATATATATATATATATATATATATTAGTGATATAAATTTAAATTAACTTTTATTTTCTTACAATAATTAGGATTACTATTTATTTAGTATTGTTTAGGAATTTTATTTTTGTAGCTGGTTTATTGTAATATTAAATTTTGATTTTTACATGTAAAAAGTTTTACAATACCAACTAATTAGAAATTATTTATATGACATTTAAAGTATTTATAAAAAAAATCAACAAATTTATAATACATAAAAAATAATTAAATAAGAATATAAAAATATTTTATATTATAAAATATATGCACAATTTATCCTTCAAATATATTATTAAAAATTATTTTAAAAATTAAATTATCATAACCATGTAGACAAGAAACATTTTTTTAAATACTGCTTTGCTTTTTTCAACAGTTGTAAAGTACTTCTTATTGATATATTTTTTTCATGAGTATCTTTTTTCACTTCAATCTTGAGTATCTTTTTTCATGGTTTGAAGATTCTTAAATTAAAATTAATTTTTATTTTTATATAAAATTATTTTAATTTTGCATTAACATATAAAAAAATATTATTTTTATTTTTATTTTTTTAGATTATTTTTTTTACAATTTTATTTATTCTTTGAAAAAAATATTTCAAAGTTGTAAAATTCCTTCTAACAAAATAAGTTGGTTCTAGCGAATCTAAAAGTCTATAATTTTAATACTTTTAAATATTTGATTTCTTGTTCAGTTTTGTACGTACTCTCATGTAAAAAAATATTCTTTATTCCTTACTAGAAAATAAACTATTTTAGAATATTTTTTACCAAATTTATTAAATCAATATTTTTATTATAAAAAATTATGACAAAAATCAATATAAAAAAGAAAAACTTTACTATTAAACATGTTATCACATGAGTGTTTACTAAAATACTTATCATACTTTTTTTTTTAATGTACAATTGATTTTAAAATTAGAAAACTAAAATCAAATTGACACAGTTAAAAATATTTAAGCAAATAATATAACATGTAAAAGGTTAGGATGAAAAGAATGTCTAGAACTAGAACCACACCTGGTCAAGACCAACACGCATGCTAATCTAACTTGATATGTTATGTACCCTAATTTAGTTACAGAAATCCCATTAAATTAAACAATTGGCTTAGTTAAAAGTTAAAATAATCAAAACCAGAACATGAGAATATGATAGAATCATGAAAGGGAATGAAATCGCCTCCTGTTTTAGCATTCATTAAATAAAATATTTTATTAATTAACTTTATAAAAAGATTCCTCATTAGAGATTTTCTCTGTACATCCGTGACCGTCACACTGCATGCACTGTCACTATGAGGTTATGTGTCACAAAATTTCAAATCCTTTTGTTTTGTTGTCAATACCAAAGAATATTTATCAAAATGTTATTTATTATATATTTATTTGTTCATTTATTTATCCCCGATTGACCTGTCTAAAGAAATAATGATAAACTTATCTCTTTCTGTTTGGAAATAATGATAAAATTATCTCTTTCTTTCTATTGGGAAATAATAATCAACTTATCTCCTTCTTTCTTTTATTTAATTTTTTTTCTCTTTTCATATTACTTTCAATGAAAATAGAAGAAATCTCATTGTCGGTAGAGATAACACACTATTTGAAGGTTTTAATCTATATATTTATTTACTTTAAAAATCATCTGATTGATTAAAATTAATATGAAGTTATCTATGAGTTAAAGTTCATAAAGAAAATTGTCTTATAAAAAGATTTATTTATATGTTTATTTACTATTAATTGTTAATTGCCACTTCTTTTAAAAAATAGAATTTACTAACATTTGAATTAGTTAGGTTTTAAAGTATCTTTCAAATTTCTATGTTTTTAGTTAAAATTTATTTTATTAAATATTTAAATATTTTTTAAAATTTGTATATTTTAATTAAATTTTATTAAAAAAATATTTTATTAAACATCCAAATATATATTTTTAGTTGAGTATGATTTTTACTATCAATAATATGACATGACTATTATTTTTATCTTTTGATTTTTCAATTTATTGACTAGTTTATCTTTTTCTTCTTCAATCTCCTCTCATCAATAAATTTTTTTCGTAAGATTAGATTCATAAAGAGGAAAACATAAGTTAATTAACTCATATAATCACTTTTACTTACCCATCTCACTTGTAATTTAGATAAAATTATTTGGTTTCATTGTATTTCCATAATAAGAATTTAGTGTTTCGAAAACTCTTGCATAGACTTTTGTTTAGTTGTTGTTTAGAAGAAAAATATTTTTCATTGTTCTATATTTTTTATGCAAGTTGCAAATTAAGAATATTGTATAATTATGTTGTTGTTTTCTTTATATAGAATTCGTTTATATAAATATTTTTTCTTATCATATAAATTTATTTTCTATTAACTTTAATACTTTTATTAGAGGTTTTTGTAATTTTTTTTATTTGATTAACCTTTCTGTGATTACTTATTTCACGAGATAAGTAATTATACCAAATTTTAATTATTTAATAATAATATTATTTTATATTATTAAGGATTAAAAGCTTTTTGGTTAAAATGTGAATATTTTTTATTTAATTAAACTTTTTGCTCATATCATTTTACTTTAGGATTTTAAGTGTATATAAATTTGTGTTATTATAGTGACTCGTATTTTTGAAAAGGATAATAATTACACTTATAGACTCGTTCATTTAAACATAAAAAATAATGTTGATTTTCTTCATATTATTTATTATTTGTTTTTCTTTATAAAGTTTTTAGATATCGGTCTAAATGAGATGTCATAATTGATGGTTAAAAAGTGTCAAACTTACATAAAATTTCATAATTCATACTTATATCTAATTGTAAGTTTTTATTTAAAAAAAAAAACTCACATAATTCGATTAACAACAAAATCAACTCCCAATAAAACAAATAAAATTTAATTAAAAGTAATTAAATTCATAAAATATTTAAAATTAATAAACTATTTGTAAAAACAATATATAGTATACTTACATAGTAAAACGTTCTATTTTTAACTAATTCATGTAAAAATAGGTTAATCCCAAAATTAAAAGTGACTTTGAATTAAGACTTCTAAAATAATCAATAGAAAATCATCTCTTGAAAGAAAACTTAACTAAGAATGTGATTGATAAACTTTAAAAATATTTATTTATATGTTCTTCAAAGAAATATTAATATTATCAACAATATTATCACCTATCTATATAATCATATACAAATAAATACAACAAATTATATTTATATAATTATATATGATATCAGTGTGAAGCTGGATCACAAAAATCTCGTGTCACCTTTATAACCCCTAAACGAATTGATAATTTATTAAAATAACAACAACCAACTTCCTACCATACTATTTAGGAAAAAAAGTTCAAAATGTTTAAAAATCATTAAAACAGTACCTAAAATCATTAAAACATATAAATAAATTTATTTATCACCGTTTGACCTGTCTAAAGAAATAATGATGAACTTATCTCCTTCTTTCTTTTTTTCATTTATTTTATTTTTTCGCTTTTCATATCACTTTCAATGAAAATAGAAGAAATCTCATTTTGTCTTGAGATAACACACTATTTGAAGGTTTTAATCTATATATTTATTTACTTTAAGAATCATGTGATTGATTAAAATTAATATGAAGTTATCAATGAGTTAAAGTTCATAAATAACATTACCTTATAAAAAGATTTCTTTATATGTTGATTTACTGTTAATTGTTAACTGTCACTTTTTTTATAAAATACAATTTAATATATTTTACATTTGTATATTTTTATTGAAAAAATATTTTATTAAATATTTAAATATTTTTAAAATTTGTATATTTTAATTAAACTTTAGTAGAAAAAATTATTTTATTAAACATTTAAATATATATTTTTAGTTGAGTATCATTTGGTTTTTACTATCAATAGTATGACATGACTATCATTTTTATCTTTTAATTTTCAATTTATTGACTAGTTTTCTTTTTCTTTTCAATCTCCTCTGACTTATCTGTTAATTTATTTATTTTTTATAAAAATAAGTTGATAAATGAGTTGGAAAAGAAAAATATAAGTTAATTAATTCACAAAATTTTATTTAGTCAGAAATTTTTATTCTATCCGTCTCAATTATGATTAAAGTAAATTATAATTAAAGTAAATTATTTGGTCTAATTATATTTTTATGATAAAAATTTAGTATTTTGGAAACTTTTATATAGACATTTGCTTAGTTTATCGGAAAAGATATATTTTTGTTTGTTCTATGTTGTGCCAGTTGTAAATTAAAGATATTGATTATCTATTTTATAATTATTTTTTATTTTTTTTGGTATAGAATTTGTTTAAAGAAATATTTTTCTAATCTTATAAATTTATTTTTTATTAATTTTAATATTTTTATTAAATTTTTTTAATAGTCTTTTTATTTATTTGGTTAAATTTTCCATTATTACTTGTTTCTTATCCATGATCTGGAAGATGAGTAATTACACGAATTTTAAGTAACTATTAGTGTAGTTATTGCTTTAAATGTTATTAAGGATTAAAAGTTTTGATTGAAGAGTGAATATTTTTTACTTAGTTAAACTTTTGGTTCAGACTATTTAATTCTTAGGATGTTTAAAAATAGATAACTTAAGTATATATAGATTTGTGTTACTATAAATTAAATTAAATTTTAAAGTGATTGGTATCTTTAGGAAGAATAATAATTGTACTAATAGATTTGTCAATAGAAAATAAGATTGAATTTGTTTGTTATTTTATTTTATATAAGACTAGATTTTTTTTTTCATAATAAGTTAGAAAATAATAACTCTCTTAGGTGTTTTCTTTTTTATGGGTTTAGTGAGGTCCTCCCGACATTGTTATTTGTTATTTATCTTTTTTCTGTAGAATTTTTAAATATCAGCTTAAATAAAATGTCATAATTAGTGGGTTAAGGAGTATCAGCCTACATAATATCTACTGATGCCTAACATAAGTTTTTATTTAAAAAGAAAAAGTCACATCATTCCATTAACAACAAAATAAACACTCAATAAAACAAATAAAATTTAATCAAAAGTAACCGAATTAATAAAATATTTAAAATTAACAAACTATTTGTAAAAATAATATATATTATATTTACATAGTAAAACATTATATTTTAGTTAATTCATTTAAGAATGGGTTAACTTAATATTAAAAGTGACTTTGAATTAGGACTTCTTAAACAATCAATAGAAAATCTTCTCTTAAAAGAAAACTTAACTAAGAATGTGATTGACAAACTTTAAAAATATTTGTTTATATGCTCTTCAAAGAAATATTAATATTGATCAACAATAATTATTACCTATCTATATAATCATATAAAAATAAACAAAACAATTTATATTTATATAATTATAGATGATCTGAGTGTCAAACAGGATCACAAAAATGTCACCTTAATAACCCCTAAAGGAATTGATAATTTATTAAAATAACAACAATAAACTCCCTAACATACTATTTAGAAAAAAAGTTGACAATTATGGTGTTTAAAAATCATTAAAACATAACCTAAAATTCTTTTAAGAGAAAAGTTCACAAATATGGTGTTTAACAATAATTAAAACAGCACCTAAAATTCTTTTAAGAGAAAAGTTCACAAATATTGTGTTTAACCATCATTAAAACAGTACCTAAAACTTTTTAAATCATGCAATAAAGTCATAATAAATCTAATTTTTTAAAAATATTTTGACTAATATATGTTCTATAATAATAAATGACAATAGTTATCTTTTGTCCAATTATTAAAAAAGTTTTTTAGCATTTTGATATAATTGTTTTTATTATTATAAAAATTGATATTTTTTTTATTTACGAAAATGAGTAAATTATGTTACGAAGCATAACTTCATATAAAAAAGTTATATTGTTATATGATGCATGGATGACTTCTAGATGGTTAGGAAAATATGTTAAAATCATGTCATTTTTGTACGATTTTTATTTATAGAATTCAATTAAATGAATTCAGTTGAAAAATAATACAATTAAAGTCTTGTTACATTGACACAACTTTAATTAAATTATTTTTTCACCAAGTCCTCACACAAAAACATGACTTTAATTAAAAATAATCAAATTTGTTCTCCTAACTTATAAATTTTGTTTATTATCTTTAACTGAAATAGTCTCTTTGTGACACTAACTTGACATCATTCAACATTACATTGAGATCGTATTATTGTTATATGATTTTTTAGATGAAATTATATTTTCGTAACACGACTTGTCCATTTTTATTAATAAAAAAAGTACTCATACTCTAATCATTTACAAAAATTATTCCAAAACATTGAAAAAGCCTAATAAAACATACGTTCTTCGTTCTTTTTCCTCTTTGTGCCAATGACCCATGTTGTATAAAATGCTCTTGGGCACAAACATGTTGGAGGGGAAGGAAGAAGGTAATAAAAGTGTTAAAATTGAAAATGAATAGAGAAGAAAAAAAAATTTCTAAGATTACGCACCAAGACTAAGAATAATGTAGGAATGATTTACCATTGAAGAATTTTCTAATACATCATATTCTCAAGACATCAAAAATCTAATTTTTTATATTAAATTTTGAGGATGAAGAATATTTGATGGAGAAAGGGTTCAAGTATCATCTAAAAAAACATTAAAAGAAAGTAAAACAAATCAATGTCATTGAATTTAAGTTGATTACTAACTAAGATGCATTAAGGTGATTCCTGTTAATGAGGTGGTCAATCAAAGAGATTTCCCACCTGAAACCTCCAACTTGATACCTTATTTATATCTCTATCTTATTGAATTTTTAATAAAATATTTATTTAAATATAATTTTATTAAGAATTGACAATATATTATGATGAATGTAATTTATTTATGACATAAGTTTTAAAATGAGATGAAGTTAAATAATATGATTAAAAAATTATACAACTACAATTAACTTATATTTTAAAATAAATAATATTAATATAAGTTTAAATATAATATTAATTTATATAAATATTATTTCTTAAAAAAGTTAGTTATTCTAATTAACGACTGCACACTTTCAAATCCTATTTTGATAGTTAACTATATTAAGAATCAACTCCACCTTAATCTACAAGTTTATAAACTTAATTGAATATTTACTCATTACCGCTCTTCTAACTTGTAGATAAATACACTTTGACAAGAAGACATGTAATAATCATTATAATAATTTACGAAAATCCACTGAAATAATAAATTAAGAAAATATTACCAGTTTAATTATTCTTGTCTATCAGATCGTAGTCATTAGAATTGAAGGTAGAATTAGTATCTTTAGAGCTTAAATTCAAGTCTTCTTAAGTGAATAATTAGGGCCACTTAATATAAATTAATTTATGAGTTGGTAAAATTTAATATCTCTTTAAGAGGTGCAATGATAAAAATTTAATATGTTTTAACCATCAACAATTATGCCATTTTGTTTAATCATGTCAATATGATCCAAATGGATTTGATTTAACTAAAAGCGTTGAAATTAATGAGTGTAAATGAATTTGTGTATGTCCACAAAATACGTAATCAATGATAACATTTTAACTACTAAATTATTTACTATATTTATTTTAAGTTTGTTTATCTTATCCCATTTTACATGTTTTCCTTATTAAACTTAGACATGAGATTTACTGGATAATAAAAGGAAAATTTAAAGAAAGTTGAGAAAGGTAAAGAACTCAAAACCAAATGTAAGGAAGATGTGGTTGAAAAAATTTAGAGTATAATCATATTTTTGCTAAACTTTTTTTTAATGATTATGTAAAAATGTTGAATATAAGTCAAGAAGGTTCGATATTTATAATGTAGTTAAAACAAAATGGTTATTTATACACGATATACAAATTAGAAATTAAAATAATATAATATGGACATGATGTCTTTGAAGTTTTTTCAAATAAGGTCATTGTGGTGTTGATTTGGGATTTAGATTCATATTGTTATTAGACAAAAATTACAAAAAAGAAAAAGAAGCAATTAACATTAATAAGATAACACACAAACTAATAGAAATTCCATATACTAAAATGAATCCGTATATCAAATAATTTTAAAAAGATTAATATGTAACATAATTTGTTCTTATTTTTTTATTTTGTTTAAAAATACAAGTAACTTGTTTATTCTATTTCAAAAACAAAAGGTAAATATCACTCCGATACAGTGATATATTTTTCAAAAAATTCAAAAGACTTTTAAAACGGATGAATGGATATCTTGATGCTCACAAAATTGTAGTAAATTAAATAATTTTTATCCCACTTCAAGATTTTAATTTTGTTTTATAAGTATGCCTCGTCCACAAGTAATGAAAAAATAAAGAGTTATAAATTCAAAATTAGTAAATATTTTATACAGAAATAAAAAAGAATAAACAGAGTCATATTTTAATATATGTCAGAACTCACATTTTTATGTATAAAGTTTAATCTTGAAAACATATCTAAATATTAGCATTAAACTAAACTTTACTAGAACCAGTTGCCGAATGCCGCTTTTGATAAATAGAAAAAAAAATATTTATTTACTATTAAAAACGAAATTGATTTTTTTTCAACTATATTAATTGAAATACACAAGTTGCAAAGTCAAACTTTCACTTTCCAGACCTATATAGATATTTCCATTCTTGGATATGTCTTTCACATACTATCTTCGTAATTGGCTATAAACAACCCCTCTCAGCCAGCTTAAACCCCGTCGTTTTAATTTTTGTCCTTGTATTTACAAAAATACGTTTTGATGGCATTTTTTGAAATAGTTAAATGAAATAAGTTTTTAATAAGAAAAAAATTAATTTTACATTAACTAATTTATAAAATGCAATTTACAAGGTGGCATGATTATTTGTTATTACAGTCTGTCTTCACTTGTTTGGTTCTGTGGCCTTTTCCTCTCTTCTCATTTATACACACACCACAATCTCGCACACCGCAAAGCAACTCTGCATCCACTCCCTCTCACTCTCTCTCTTTCACACACACACACATTGTCTTCTCACAAATCTCTCTCTCTCTTTCTCTCTCCTCGCTCCTCGGCTATGGCTTCGCTTCTCGAATCTGGCTGGCAGGTTCTTCCCTTTTCATTTTCTTCAATTGTCGCCGCCTTTTGTGCTTCGTTAGCTTTTCCAATTCCACCGAAGGATTCGCTCTTTGATTTAATCCAAGCTTTTCTCTGTTTCTTGATGTAAATGAAGTTAGCGTGTGCATTATTAGCTTTGTTTAGGAATCATAAAACGCTGCTTGCTTGCTTGATTGATTTATTGATTGTGTTCATGACATTATGCCTCTAATGATGATTCCTTGCTCTATTTGGAACTTCAATTGTTCCTGTAGATCATTCTAGTTTCTTTGATTTTTTAAATTATGCTTTTCACTTTCCGCTCCTGATTTGTGTTGCCTCGTCGTTATTGCACGTGAAATAGATTCCTCGAGTTTGTGCGGACTGTGCTGACGTATCCAGTGCTGTTTGATTTTCAGATGCGTATCTGTAAATTATTGAAAGAGTTTGTAACCGCTTATGGTTATAAAATATTCCCCTGCTTAGGTTTGGACTATAAAATGCATTTTTTCAATGTTCGATATTTAGCGTGTGAAGGAAATGTTTGTGAACGGAGCTAGGTTCGGACCTTTACTTGTTGAAAACATAATTTAGCATGTTCACGGAAGTGATTTCTATTGCATTGTTGGTTTTTTGGGCTTTTGGCTTCGGACTCTTTCAGGTTCTGTAGATTGCATGGTTACATCATGTTTTGTACTGTTTACCAAAAGTAGGATTGATGTCTGGTCCTTTTCGCTGTCTTGGGAAATACTATTCTCTCTCTTACTTGCTCTCTTCGTGCTGCAGTACTTGATCACACATTTCAGTGACTTTCAACTGGCGTGTTTGGGAAGCTTCTTTCTACATGAGAGCGTTTTCTTCTTGTCTGGACTTCCCTTTATATGGCTAGAGAGGGCAGGGTGGTTGAGCCATTACAAAATTCAGGTCTGCTCTTGTTGATGTTTGTTGTTATCTCGATGTTGGATGATTCCTCATTTTGCTCTCCAAGATGGAAATCTAGTGCCTTATCTTTTGTTGCTTTTCTATTTAGAATGAGCATCAGACATATCCAACGTAAACTGTTTCAATATTGCTTGTTTTGACTTGAAATACGTGTTCCTTCCCTTGCACCTTGTATTCATTTTAATTATTCCCTTTGTGCTAAGAACAATTCTGTCCAGGTCTTTATAAGTGAAGAAGTCGCTAGAGATTTCCGTTTTCAATTTCTTTTCCCTAATTTGTGTGTCTTACATGCGTTGATGTTCTAACAATGCTTTTTGGTGTTCAGTCCCAATCTTTGGATTAGCTGATTCAAACAATACATTCAAAATATGTAACATAATTTTCTTAGACTTGTCATGCTATATTTGAATGATGTATTGATTAAACCCCCCTGATAATGGTGGAAATGATAAATTTATTCCCTTTTTCACTTGTAAATGTGTAGCTACGTTGTTTTTCAGCTGTAAATATGTAGCTACATACTTTAGAAAAATGAAACCAGAAGTTAAATTTTGTCTGGTCTTCATACGCAATCAATTTTCTTGTTTTTATTGTTTGGCACTTAGTATGGTACTCGTTAGTCCTCTTTCTCTTGGTCCTTTTTTCTGTACCTGAATCCTCGCCCATTTAGTGTCTAAGATTTACTGTTAATCTTCCTTTCTTGCAGGCAAAAAATAATAGTCCTGCAGCTCAGGAGAAATGCATTGTTCGCTTGTTGCTTTACCATTTTGGTGTCAATCTACCTGTTATGATTTTTTCATATCCTGTCTTCACATACATGGGCATGCGGAGTAGTCTTCCCCTACCGTCCTGGTACATTCAGGTTCTTTTGAGCACTGTCATTATTCTAAACATAGGAGTTCCATGTTAGGAGCTTTTAAAAGTACATATGTTTGGAATGTGCTTCTATTTAGCTTATTAAGCAAGAATGGATTTTGATTTTGCAGGAAAGTAGTTCTAACTCAAATAATCTTTTACTTCATTTTGGAGGACTTTATATTCTACTGGGGACATAGAATATTGCACACGAAATGGCTATACAAGCATGTGCACAGTGTTCATCACGAGTACGTTTATTTTTGTGTTATGGGATATTAGCTTTTGTTATACTTCTTAATCATAAACTACCATAGGGTTTTTCAATATTGTGAAGGTTTGCTACACCGTTTGGTCTTACTTCTGAATATGCCCATCCTGCTGAGATACTTTTCCTTGGATTTGCTACCATTTTTGGTCCTGCCATCACTGGGCCCCACTTGATAACTCTCTGGTTATGGATGGTTCTGAGAGTCCTAGAGACAGTTGAGGCTCATTGTGGATACCATTTTCCATGGAGTCTTTCAAACTTCCTTCCATTGTATGGGGGGTGAGTGTGAATTTCCTTCTCCTTCACCAGACACCAGCCATTTGGTTTATTCTGCTATTGTGCCTCTTGTTAAACTTTGTCTCATCACTTTCAGAGCTGATTTCCATGACTATCATCACCGTTTACTGTACACCAAGTCTGGCAATTATTCTTCAACTTTCACTTACATGGACCGGTAAGTACTGAGCATATAGTTCTTGAAGAATTATTGTTGTTTCATGATGGTTATAATCTAAAGTGGCTTACTGACATATTGTTATGCATTAATGCCCTGAAATTTTGGTGACTGACATACTGACAATGGTACACGACATTTTTGCTGTCGTATTAGGATATTTGGAACTGATGTAGGCTACAGAAAGTTGAAAGCATTGAAGAGCACAGAAATTGAAGACAGTAGAGAGCTAAAGAACAACTAGAATAAAATTTTTGGGAATATCTGGGGACCATTAGAAAGTTGATTTGCAACTTAAAGGGCATATTTGAAAAATGCCCTATCAATTCCTTATGTGTTCTTGTGTTATCGTATTAGCTGGTCTTGTCTACAAAGTGCTGGTGGCTTTTTCTGGACATTCATGCTGTGTTATAAAAAACTTCATTAGTGACAGTGGTTTCAATTTTGGGATGTTTCCCATTGGTGATCCAATATTCTTGATAGTGCCCAAATTTTACCTTTCGCAGAAGAATGTTATTTGTTTGATATAAAAATCATTTGAATTGAATGGAGTTAAGTGATAATAGAGACAGAGAAGATAAGCAAGTATCCATTGGCAATCTTGGATAAATTGATCCTACATATCTCCCACTAGTAGATTTGTTGATATTCTTTTAGTCTTGAATGTCTTATCTCACAATTGAAATAGGTGCTACCGTGTGCTAATAAAGTTTGAGTTTGTGATGTTGTACTTATGTATCTTTAAATATGCTGATTTTGATATATTAAAAAAGAATTTAATATATTTTAAAATATTAAAATCAATGTACAATAGAGTGATAACATAATCAAAAACCAAGTAGAGATTCCAAATTGTGAAGTTTTTCCTCAAAAAAATACTAGGAAAGACCACCAGTGGCTGCTTGGCCTGCTTAGTTATTTTCCCCAAATGTGAAATCAACTCTTAAAAAAATAAACATAATTTTGTTATTTTTAACAAATGAGAACAATTTCTTTCTAGGGATTTTGTTAAGATCACTTCTGCAGCATGTTTGCTTTGTTTACTCATGACAAGACTTTAACTTGAATCATTTGCCGTCTACTGTTAAGAAACAAAGTATATTATTTTATACACATAGTAGAGCAAAAAATTCTTATATTGTCAAACATTTAAAAACAATTATAGTATACTCTTAAAAATAATTATCATGTAAGTATTGGTGTAATTTGAATTTTGTGAGTGTTGAAGTTATGGAGGATTTTGTGGAAGGCAGGTTGGTCAAGGCTAGCTTGCTCCAGACGTGAATGGAGTTTGGAAGAACTGTTGGCAAAGGAAAACTTACAACCACACCTGGATGCCAATTTGCCAACGGCGCTGATGTGGCCATTATTGCATACGTGGATAAGGGCAAAACAAAGTTTTTGCTACTGAAGGACATAAAAGGGTTTTTTGCTACGTAAAGACAAAATAAAGTTTTTGGTAGTTAAATTTAAAAAAATTCAAAAGTGAGATCATAACATTCGTGGGTTTAGGCTTTGAAGGAGGTTGGTGCACGTGAGGGGTTAGATAATAGTAGTTTTGCGTGAACAATCGACGAATGGTGCCGAGTGGTATCAGAGTTTTGGTATAAGGATATTACTTATGGAGATGAGGGAGACACAAATTTGCTATTTGTATTGATTGGATAGAAAGTTGTGTTGAGTTAAACATTTAAATAGATAATGTTAAATATTTGTATGTGCAGTGGTGCTAATGGCGTAGGACATGTCCCTTGTTTCATGTCGTTGTTAATTGGTGAATATTATTGTGACCCAAAGCAGAGTTATGGTGATTTTCATGGTACAAAACATGTAAGAATATTACTTATAGAGATGAGGGAGGAACAAATTTGTTTGTTTGTGTTGGTTGGTCAGAAAGTTGTGCTAAGTTAAACACTAGTAGGACCTGTCCCTTGCTTCATGTCATCATTAATTAGTTAATATTATGGTGACTCAAGGCAGAGTTTTGGTCATTAACATGGTGCAAAACATGTAAGGACATTATTTATGGAGGTGAAGGAGACACAAATTTGTTGTCTTTGTTGGTTAGTCAGAAAGTTATGCTGACTTAAATACTTAAATAGACAGTGTTAAATACTTGTATATGCAGTGGTATTGATGATGCATGACCTATGCCCCTTGTTTCATGTCATTATTTATTGATGAATATTATGGTGAGACTGAGACAGAGAGGAAGAAAAAACCCTAACGACACACCACAAATGCCACACACAGTCTTAGTGGAACAGACGGGAAGGGAGACAGAAACGGAGACGAAAACCCCAACTTCACACCACAAACACCATATACAGTCGTGACGAAACAAATAACGACTCCCTATGTGACAGAGGAGTCGTGACACTCGATAAGATTGCAAAATTGATGTTATGGTAACAATGAAGAAAAATGAAAAGAAAGTTGTGATGAAATTGGACAACCCTAATTTCAACTTCATATTCTCCAATTTTGATATCTCATCCATTCATAAAAATATCCCACTACTACTTAGACAACTAATTATATTGATATTATAATTATATTCTTTTTTGTATTGTTAATTTAAAATAGAAATATATATTATCATATCATTAAAAATAATGAAATTATCAAGTGATGTCTAAAAAGGGTGTCAAATAATTTTATTTTTATCAAGCACCCGTTGCTTATTAAAGCACACGTGCTTATGATTTTCATTTAAAAGAAAATTATACATAATTTAAAATAAATTATAATATAGTAAAATTTTAATGTTACAGAGTTTTCCTTATTGGTGGAAAATTTTATGTAACCGTATTTTCTTAACTAAAAAATATGTTTACAATATAAAATAAATTAAAATATACTATATTTTGAACGTTATATTGTGTTTTTAAGACTGTACAATAATTTTTAATATAAATAGGATTTACTCAATTTTTTTAGTCGCCCAATCTTTCTAAATTTCATCTTCTTTCACTCTTCGTTTCTCAAAATGGGCAAATTTCTCAAACTAGTGTAATTTTTTTTTTTAAATTCCCAAAATGGTGTATTTTTTATTTTATTTCCTGATATGGGTAAATTGTGTAGAGATTATACGATATCATTGTGAATAAATCGTTTTGTTATTGCACGATTTAATTTAAGATATATGAAATAGTGAGAAGATAACACAATTTAGTTAAAGGAATGAAATTGTGGAATAAATATACCATTTTAATTAACTAATTAATTGATTAATTGAAATCGGTAGGCTACTGCAAGAGTTTAGGGTGATTAATTCTCCGACATTTCCTCCCCTATTTCTCAATATTGTATTGGATTGTGCATATAAAATTAAATAAATTATAATTAATGCATAGTGATAAAACCATTTTGGAATTTTTGATAAAAATGAAAATGTAGTCATTGAAGTTAATTAATTGTCATTTAAGTAATTAAAATAAATGTGAAATTAATTTGAATGGAAGAATATAAAGAAAAGTTATCCGTTTTAATTTGAATGGTTTATATATAGAGAAAATTTAAATTATTTGAATTGATTAGTTTTTAAAATTTATTTACATTTTTTTCCTTCTTAAAATTACTTACTTAGACTCTTTTTTTCTTTTATAAAAATTCAGAAACTTATTTTATTTTTTGTCCTTTTTAAAACTTGTTGTAATTTTATAAAAATTCTCAAAGTACTTCCTTTTTTTCTTTTCTTTTATAAACATTCCCAAACTTACATAGATAATTTGATAATTTGAACGGAAGAACAACAAATAAAAGTTATCTACTGTGAAGAAAATTTATGTAAGGTAGTAAATAAAAAAATAATTTTTATATAGTGAAAATTTAAATTATTTGAATTAAAAAAAGGTTAAATTTTTTTAAAAAACGACTAAAGTAATTATTGTCCTTATAGAGAATAATTTGTCAATGTAACCAATAATTTCCATTTCAATGTAAAATAAAATTTTTATTTTAACATTCCATTTCAAAAAATTTATTTTAAAAAATAT
>Ga0099824_1006679_pt1 | contig 15702 bp, 5 predicted proteins | sample SiratrowhiteBW_FD_76837 | JGI IMG/M metagenome (GOLD analysis project Ga0099824, IMG submission 76837) | Root nodule microbial communities of legume samples collected from California, USA - Siratro white BW | ecosystem: Host-associated > Plants > Roots > Nodule | place: USA: California...
AACAGAATATCTTTTTAGAGAGATAAAATATCTTCTTAGAGAGAGAATATCTTCTTAGAGAGAGAGTTGGTGGTTGTTATAAAAATAAAAATAAATAACTATCTTTTATTTACTTAAATAATTTTTCTGTTAAAAAAATAGGTATTATCTTATTTATCTCTAAAACGAAATTCTAGGTTAATTTTTTTTTATATAGCTATTTTCTAGGGTATTACAGGTATCACAAGTTTCATCAAGTTATTACTTCATATGGCTTTGAGGAAAATATTGTTGATGATTGTGTATACTACAAGTTCAGTGCGAGTAAATATGTATTCCCAATCTTCTATGTCGATGATATACTACTTGCAAGCAATGATATAAGTTTGTTACATGAAACCAAGAAATTTTTGTCAAACAAATTCAAAATGAAAGATCTTGGTGATGCTTCTTTTGTATTAGGAATCCAAATATTAAGAGATCATTCTCGAGGTATTCTTAGATTATCACAAAAGAACTATATCAATAAATTTTGAGTAGATACGGCATGGGAAGTAGTAGACCAATCGACACATCCGTGGCTAAAGGAGACAAGTTTAGTTTAAAAATGCCATGGAAAAAATTCAATGGATACAAAGTTGCTTTGACATAACTGGAAAACAAAAAGAAGTTTTTGAGATATGTCAAGAACATTATTTAAGTGAAACAGGGAGGAGGAAGTGGGAAGAGAAGTTGAACCACTATGAGTGATTGTGAGTCCCTTACCATTTGCAAACAAAAGTTTATCATTACCAGTATAATCATGGGCTAAAGTGAGATTAGCAAGATCTCTAGTGACATGATGAGATGCGCCAAAATCCAATCCAAATGCCGAGTAGGTCCGGAGCGAGAATCCTTGTTAATCGTATTTGGATGACGACAAGAATGATTAGAAGGATAACCATATAATTTGTAGCAAGTCTTATTGGTGTCTAGAACAGGGATTCTGTAAGGGATCATTGTGGGGAATAAGGGGGCAGAGGTAAAGCTTTTACAATTTGCAGATGATATAATGTTTTTCTGTCAACCTAAATACAATTGTATTCTAGTTGTTAAGGTTATTCTACTTAGCTTTGAGTTAGTTCTGGGTTGAAGGTGAATTTCCATAAAAGCAAAATAGGAGCAATGGGGATATCAGAATGAGACTTGAATTTTTTTCTCTAATTGCTTCAACTGTGGTAAGATGAGACTTCCGTTCACTTATTTGGGGATTAGGATTGGTGGTAATCATAGAAAGAAGGAATTTTGGAATCCAATTATCCATAAAATTCATCAGAGGCTTTCGATGTGGAAGGGAAGACTTTTATCTATGGCAGGCAGAATTTGCCTGATTAAGTCAGTCTTAAATGCATTGTCACTGTTTTATTTTTCCCTCTTTAATGCTCCTAAACAGGTGCCATTAGGGCAATCCACACTAAGTTCTTATGGGGTTGGGGTTCTGAGGGGCGAAAAATCCCATGGGCTGCCTAAGACAAAGTTTTTCTTCCTATTGAGTTGGGTGGTTTGGGAGTAACGGACATTCAAGTTTTCAACTCTGCTCTTGTAGCCAAGTAAAAATGGAGGTTGGGATCTGAGCATGATGGAGGATGGAGAAACCTCATTGAATCCAGGTATGATGATTGGAGAAATATGAATAATTCTATGATTGGCCGAAAAAGTTCGAATTGGTGGAAGGACCTAGGAAAACTTTGTGAGGTATCTGGAGTATCTAATTGGTTTGATCAAAGCATTAGATGGAAACTTGGTAACGGTAGTAGGATCAAATTTTGGGAAGACTCGTGGATGGGAGATAGGATGCTAAAGGATAAGTTTCGTAGGTTATATGAGGTATCAGATACCAAAGATTTTTTGGTTTGTGACCTTACTTTAAGGATTGGCAACGGGACCACACAATACTACATTTGGCATATACCGTGGAGGAGGGAACTATTTGATTGGGAGGAAGACTTGGAAAAATAACTTTGGGAAATCATCAACCTTGTTGTTTGGAGGGGTGACTCTTTTGATAGGCGGTTGGGTGGGTGAGAAGACCAAGGCTTACACAGTCCAATCTGGTTATGGGGTCATGAAAGCGATTCCAGATATACCAAGAAATTATTGTTTGAGCAAGGTTTGGAGTCTTAAAGTGCCTGCAACAACTAAGGTGTTTGGTTGGAGGGTTTTGATAGATAGATTACCATTTAAAATTAATCTTGAAAAGAGAGAGAGGTTAGGCTTCCGTGTAATCCATGTCCTTTGTGCAACAAGGATGCGAAATCTATTATGCATATTATGTTATCATGTGAGGTTGCACAAAGAATATGGGTCAAGTGTGATAAGTGGACAGGGTTGTTTTTTATGATAAGTAACGATATAGCTAGTCACTTTCTTAGCTTTTATCTTACTGGATTGAGTGCACAAGCTAACTAAGTGTGGAAAGGTACGTGGTTCGCATTTACTAAGGCTATTTGGATGCATAGGAATAGGGTCATCTTTGAGGGTGGTCTGGTGGATGACGTAGAGATTTTTCTACAAGCACAATTGCAAGTTTGAAGTTGGGAAAATTTGGAAGGATTGGGTTTTAAAGAACATTTGCAGAATGGTATCTGCACCCTATTGACTGCCTAAGAGGTTAAATAATTAAGTAGATCTTGGGCATCAGTTCTCACTGTATACTGTCTCATCTTCAGAGCTACTTTCTCATTTTCTATTGCTCTTATATGTGAAAGAAAGAATAGGCCAAAGTTGACATGGAAGGTGTTTTATAATTTTTAACTTGCTCTTTATGTCCTTTCTTGTGCATTTGTGTATGTTCTGGGAAATTTTCTTCTTCTAATAGGATTGGAGCATTCCTAAAGTGTTCCTATTTATATTATTCTTTGTTGTACAAAAAAAATCACAATATTGACAAATAAGGCGAGACCTAGAGGAAGAGTTACATGGATGAGAACTAGAAGAGTTGTCCCAAGTAGGAGATGCTCCACTTGGGGATGACATTGAACGTTTGTAGCGCCATGAGAGAAAAACGAACGAGAAACATGGTTGGCAGTAACAGGGAAGGACGACTATTATCACATCTCCGGTTGAATAAAAATTTCATAGCCAACAAGTTTGTCAAAAAGTTCACCAAAAAGCAGTGAAGTGTCAAAAGTGCAAATTGTTGCACAAAACTCACAATAAGCAAGACCAAGACCATTTAGGGCCACAATGACAAGATTAAGATCATCAACAGAATGACCATTAAGTGCAAGTTCACCGACTACGGAGTGAATAGTGTGCAAATAGTCACAAACATTGGAGTTACCTTTGGTGATAGAAGAAATGTGCTCTTTAAGAGACATGGTCCAAGTGTGAGACCGATTGACATAAACCTTGGTCAGTCTCGACATTACATCAACGGAGGAGGTAGCATAGGACATCACAATTTGCACCTCAGGACCACAAGTACTGAAGAGAGCCAAAAGCACATATTTATCTTAACACTTCCAGGCAAGAAAAGTAAGATTTCAATAGCTACATCACTAGTTTCAATTGTTGTTGGAGGACATGGAAGGGTGGCAAAAACATAGCTGAGTACATTATTTGCAGTCAACAATAGAGTAACTTGCTTGCACCAGTGAGGTAATTTGAGAAAGATAGTTTAATGGGTAGTTGAGTTGTTGTGACAAGTTCCATAAAAGAGGAAGTAAAAGGAATAGTAATAGGATCGAAGCTGGAGTTAAGTTTGTAGCTCGAATACCATAAAGAGAAATATGACTTTTATATATTAAGCACATATATCGTACAAATATGTACGAATATATATATATATATATACATATATATATATATGAATTACAAAATGATTTGTTTTTTTGAATAATTGTAACGGAAAGATACATAAAGATATGTATAGGATGACAAATAAGCATAAGCTACAATTAAGGGATAACATAAGTAATAATTAAATGTGTGTTATGATGAATGTGCATTATTTGCGACTGATTATTTCTGATGAATGGAGAGAGAGTTTACATGATAGATACCAGATAAAAAGAAAGAGTTTCATCCCATAGAGAGATATGAGAAAAGTATATAGAGAAGAAAATAATATCAAATGACTTAACAAAGGCATGTATGAAAGGTTTGGAGTGGGGCGAATACCAAATTTTAGAAGATAAACGATTAAGAGAAAAAACGTAAACAAAGAGATTTTATTGGTTGCTCTTAATTTCAAAGTAGCAGTCAAATTACATAAACTATATGGGATTTCTAACTTCAATGAGGAATCAACTAAACACATTTTCTTCATTGCAACAAATCCTATGAAGTGTGGAATATTTGTTAAAGATGGGTGGGCTTGAGTAAAGTTCTAACTATTATGCCATCAACATTTTGTGCTGTATAATGGTGGGATCAGTAGTGTTAAGAAATTGGAATGAGAAATATTGTGTTTGCTATGATTTGAAGCATTTATAGAATAAGAAATGTTGTGGTTGAATTCATACGTTTATTCTATTTTTGAGGTACTGTGCAACCACATGACATTTGACACTTAAGATAGAAACTAAAGGCATAGTTATATAGTAGGTTGTTGCAAGTTATTAAATTTTATGGGTTCCTTTCTTTCTCTTCATGTGAAAAGGGTTGGTATCCCTTGTACCATGTTTATAAAATGGAGTTTAGTTTGATCGTTGAACAAACAAAAAAGGCAATAGGATAGAGCGATAAAAAGTGAAATATGAGTGTTTTTGGTAGGTTTCCATTCAAGCAGTCAAGCTTCAAGGCATTTATGTTTTTGGAGATGTTATATCTTCTAAAAATAAAATCAAATAATAATATATAAATGAGTATAAATCTTTCTTTATAAATAAATTTTGTATAATTAAGTAAAATTTAAATTTTAAACTTTTTAATATAATATTAAGTTATATTAGTACCTATCATAACAAGATTTATTGAACATATTATGTTATTCTTTATTAGACCTTATATTTATTATTTTTTGTCTGAGAAGATATATTAAGAATCTCATTTTTTTATGTTTTGTTTATATACCAATAATTGGTCACACTTTAGTTATAAAATTTATATACCCTTTACTATATTACTATAAATTGGAAAAGAATAAAGTTGACAATATCTGGAGAGAGCAAAGTTTGATATATTTTACATATTATGCATGATGTGAAGTAAATAAAATTTTATAAATAGGTGTTTTATGTAGACAAACATGAATGTTGTTTACAAGGTATAGGATAGGTTTTAGGAAGAGATCATAATAAAAAAATCATACTATTAGTTAATTTGATTCGAATTCATGGTTTTAAAGAATCGAAATCTAATACTAAAATGAATTAATATTGATTTCATTGAGTTAACTAACTAACCTAAAAAGTGAAACTAATTTAATTAATTTTTTATCAATAATAAAAAATAATATAAATAGAAGCATACACTATAAAAAAAATAAAAATTACCGACGAGACAAATCCATCAAAAACATCCAAAATTCGTTGATAAATTGATCGTATATAAATATACCGACTGATTTTTGATTCCGTCGGTAATTACTGACGGATTTTTGAGTCTATCGGTAATTACAGACAGATCGAGCATAAATCTGTTGGTAAATCCATTGATAAATTTATCAACGGATGATATCTGTTGATAAAATCGTCGATAATGATATTTTACCGACGGATAAAGTTCCGTCGATAAAATTTTGTCAGTAATTTAACTTTTTCTTGTAGTGATAAAAGAGGTGATTTAACCCTATACAAAATATTCCTTGTACGAAATTAATGTTTATTATCAAATCTCTAATATCCTAGAAAAAAAGCTATAGAATAAAAAATTAACCTAAAATTTAGTTTTAGAAATAAATAAGATAACACTTATTTTCTTAACAGAAAAGCTGTTTAAATAAATAAAAGTTAGTTATTTACTTTTTATTTTTATAACAACCACCAACTCTCTCTCTCTGAGAAGATATTCTCTCTCTAAGAAGATATTTTATCTCTCTAAGAGGATATTTTGTTTATAAAAACTACCGACTCTCTCTTTCTTTAAGAAGATACACAGTTTCATTCGTATGAAAACCAACATCTCTCTAGAACAAATTCTCTTTAAAGTTTTCTATCTTTTCTCTAGATTTGTGATCTCATATGTTATCAGATTGACAATCAGAGGACACTCCTAGATTCCTAACATTGAGTAGATCAAGAGTGTCTGGTCAGATTCTTGAACAAAGTTAGATTGCCCGTGATTTTATGGTTTTTGAGTATCTCTACCCTATAGAGGTAAGTGAAGCTAGTTTGATTATTTTTCATAAATATTTTAATTATTTGTTGATTAATGAATTGGATGAATTTAAATGGAATGAGTGTTTATGTATTGTATGGTGTAGTTTGTGAATGATGTGGTTTGTGATTGAGACTACCTGTGTTATCGTATCCTAACTCTAGTAGTCATTTGAATCATAGATGAAGATGACTAGGTGGTGAGAGTCGAAGGAGGTTCAATCCTGACTCTACAAGTCATTGGAATAATAGATGAAGATGACTAGGTGGTGGGAGTCGAAGGAGGTTAGTATGACTGCGTCACAGTGTGAAAAAGAACCAGTTAAACCATATCATATGGATTAATAGATTCACATGACTACGCTACGGTGTGAAAAAGAACCGGTCAGACCAGATCATGTGGGTTAAATGATTCATATGACCGTGCTATGGTGTGAAAAAGAACTGGTCAGACCGGATCATATAGATTAAGTTTATATGACTGCGCTACGGTGTGAAAAAGAACCAGATCATATGGGTGTCTCATGTGTGTGATGTGTTAATGATATTGTGATGTATGAGATGAGTTATGAAAGCTTGATTTGTTATTGTTGGGTTGAGATAAAAATTTAATTTATGAAAATATATTTTTTTAAAACTCTCTAGCTAAGCCTTATTTTTGTGTGGTGTTTCTTTTGTTTTTAAATATGCGATGATCGTGTATGTTAAACGTGAGCAGAGGATTTGACAGGTGGTGTGAGTCCCCAGTGAATTGATGGAGAAACTTTATTTTATTTTATTTGTAATTTTATGAATATGTTTTTATTAAATCTTATATGAAGAAGTATATTTTGAAATACATGATGAATATATGGATTTTTATATTAAAGTTTATTATATAATTTTTAAGTAATAAAGTTCCTAATACATGAAAAATATGGGATGTTACAATGTCCAATAAGATAAAACATACCTACGAAAGTATTGTGTCTAATCATCCCTCTTTAAAAAATACAGAGAGCACAAAACATCTCTAGAATAAAACCTTCATCGGAGTATAAAACTGTTATCATCTATATTATGCACATGTTCATTTGAATAACTGAAAAATTCACATATTGTTATAAGACTGTCAACACTAAATTATCAAAATGTTTAATTATCTCAACTATTTGTCTCATCTCCACATTATAATTTTTGATATATTATTACTCCAACTTCAAATAAAACTATATAGGCCTTTAGATCTTTCCATGAACTACATCAACAAATTTTTATCACTTCATAGCAAAGACCTGCATCCATGTAACAAAATTTTTTTCCTAAAAATTTCCAACTTAATTGGTCTTACTGTAGTTTTTCAATTATTATTGGACTGATCTAAACATAGAACATCACATTATAGATAAAAAAACAATCAAATAACCAATATAAAAATGAATTTCCAATAGTGTACCAAAAAATATACATGAACGATAAGAAAACCACAAAATTTTATGATTAGAAATTACCATTATATTAAAATTCTCAATCTTTGCAATAAACACTTTAAATGCTTCCTACTCAGTGAAGTATCAAATTTTAATCAAATCAAAAAAGTATTAAATAACTTAAAAAATAAATTCTATTATAAAATTATTTGATACTTCTTTATCTGCTTAAAGATAAATCTTCATACATAATCAAGAATAAAAAAAATCAAATAGTTAAACCTAGAAGAAAGAAGACAAGCCCCCATTACCAATTGAATGCCTTATTACATTTTGTTGATGAGTTTTGTACCAATATATATATAGGACTTCATGGTAGCAAAGATGAATTAAGCATTAATATTTATTTAAACATTAAATAAATACATAAATACTTTCACATTTAAACTGAATTAATAATTCTTAAAAATAGGATAAATACACGCTTTTAATAAATATTTTCATTAAAGAGTAAATACACACAAACTTCTAATAAATGGATACATTAATATGTAAAAATTATAAATGCATTATTAAATACTTTCATATAAAAAATATAAATTAAATATAAATATTTAATGAATGTATTTGTTTAACTGTTATTTATATAAACATTAAATAATATCATTAATTATATTTATTAAATATAATATATCATTAATATATTATGCACTGAATTTGTTAAAGTTGACTTCATTAAAAAAAAATTGATATATTCACGCTTTGATAAATATATGCAGTAAACAACTTCATATTATAAATACATACATGATTCTAATGAATGTATAAATTTATTCTGTAAAAGACATGAATAAACACATTAAATCTTTTCTTATTATAAATATTTTTAAAAATGATAAGTTTAACTTTAATATAAAGTATTTCATTTATGCATTTATTTATTGTAGTATTTACATAAAATTAAATAATAATGTCTCTATTTTTTGAATGACAATTTTTTAACAAAAATTTGTTCCTTTTCATAGGTATTTTTTACATTTTAAAATAACGTATTTTTTCAGTTATATTCTTAATTTAGTTAATATAATAAAATTAGTTATCATGACAAAGAAAAATGCCAATAACATATAAATAGACATTAAAATAAAAACTTTAAAGAAATACAACAAGCAACTCACTTCAAAATGCATTAAAATAAAAAATTAAAAAAATTTCTTGGTTTGAATAGAAAATCACAAAAATATTATAAGAGAACAAACAATATTGTTAGCATATTTATCAAATATAATATATAATTATTTGATATAACTTTATCTAGGACAGGTTTATGTAAGACAGGTCTACGTAGAACAAGTTCATATGGGATAGGTTTATGTAGAATAGGTCTATATAAGACAGATATATGTAGAACAAGTTTACTTAGAACAGGTCTACATAGAACATGTTTATATAAGACAAGTTTATGTAAATATGTTTACACTGGTAGGTGGACTGAAATGTCAAACTCACCTTTCATTTTGTTTTTCTATATTGAAATCACACTATTCAATTAAGACACGCATAGAGAGGGTTAGTGTAATACCCTAGAAAATAGCTATGGAATAAAAACTAACCTAGAATTTAATTTTAGAGATAAATAATATAATACCTACTTTTTTAACAAAAGAGTTGTTTAAGTAAATAAAAGATAGTTATTTACTTTATATTTTTATAACAACTACCAATTCTCTCTCTCTCTAAGAAGATATTTTGTTTATAAAAACTACCAACTCTCTCTTTTTTTAAGAAGATATACAGTTTCATTCTTATGAAAACCACCATCTCTCAAACATTTTTTTTTTAAGTTTTCTATCTTCTCTCTAGATTTGTGATCTCATAGGTTATCAGATTGACAATCAGAGGACATCCCTAGATTCCTAGTGTTGAGTAGATCAGGAGTGTCCGATCAGATTCTTGAACAGAGTTAGATTGCCCGTGATTTTAGGATTTTTTAGTATGTCTACTCTATAGAGGTGAGGGAAGCTAGTTGTATGTTTTCTTATAAATGTTTGTCTACTTTGAAATATAAATTTATTTAGACTTATGATATTTTGTGAGGGAAGCTAGTTCTATGTTTTCTTATGAATGTTTGTCTCCTTTGAAATTTAAATTTATTTAGAATTATGATATTTTGTGAGGGAAGCTAGTTCTATTTTTTCTTATAAATGTTTGTCTCCTTTGAAATATAAATTTATCTAGAATGATGATATTTTAGTAAGGAAAGCTAGTTGCATGTTTTTTTTTATAGATATTATAATTACTTGTTTTGTGAATTTGCGTAAGGGAAGCTAGTTTGATTATTTTTCATAAATATTGTAATTATTTTTTTATTAATGAATTGGATGAATGTTTATGTATTGTATTATGTAGTATAAATGTTTGTGAATGATGTGGTATGTGATCGAGACATAGTATCTTCAGGAAACACTACAAGAAAAAGGTTGTTTAGAAACCATTTTTAGCTACCAAATGAAATGTTTACTAATTGTGACCAAAATAGTCACCATATTAGAGTTTGGTTGCTAAATAACTATAAAATAGAAGTAATAATTGAATTTAGTGACCAATTAAGTCAAATAATTGGTATCTAACATTAGCTACCAAGGTTATAGTGACCTATGCCATTAGATTCTAAATTGGTCTCTAACTTAATTAGATACCAATTTAGAATCTAATGGCATAGGTCACTAAAACATTGGTATCTAATGTTAGATACCAATTATTTGACTTAATTGGTCACTAAATTTAATCATTACTTCTATTTTGTAGTTATTTAGCAACCAAAATTTAATTTGGTGACTATTTTGATCACAATTAGCAACCATTTCATTTGGTAGCTAAATATTGGTCTCTAAACAACTTTTTTCTTGTAGTGAAAGGAGATACCCGTGTTGAGATTATTAGGATGTGCATTGTTTGGGGATTCTAAGGAGGTATCCTGACTCTACTGGTACATTGGATTCACATGGATGAAGATTACCAGTTAGTGAAGAGTCGAAGGAGGTTCATATGGTCCTGTCTGAGGTTTGAAGTATGAGCCCAATCAGAATAGAACATATGGATTAACCCTGTGCATATGGGATCTGAGGTTTGAAATATGAACCCGATCGGAATAGATTGTTCCAAGGTTTGAAATATGAGCCCGATCAGAACAGTTGGGTGGTAAATGACAGGTGCACACCTCTGAGTCTAACTCAATGCACGAGTGTCTTCTAGAAGTAGAGAGTCTAGTGTCTTTGTTTGTGAGTCAGTATATGTATGATGTGAGATGAATTATGAAAGTTTGAATTGTTGTTGTTTGATTGAGATATAAATTTAATTTATGAAAATATATTTTTTTTAAAAACTCTCTAGCTTACCCTTATTTTTGTGTGGTGTTTGTTTTGTTTTTAAATCTATGATGATCGTATATATTACACGTGAGCAGAGGATTTGATAGGTGGTGTGAGTCCAAAGTGAATTGTTAGAGAAGCTTTATTTTATTTTATTTTATTTTATTTGTAATTTTACGAAGATGTTTTTATTAAATATTATTTGGAGAAATATATTTTGAAATACATGATGAATATATGGATTTTTATATCCAAGTTTATTATAACTTTTTATGCAATAAAGTTTCTATTATATGAAAAATATGGGATGTTACAATTAGGATTTGTAACCTTTGTATTTGAAGATCCATTTTAGTCAGTCAATGAAGTATCAAATAATTAAGAATTTATTTTTCTAAATTATTTGGTACTTCCTTGATTAGATTGAAATGGAGATTTCATGAGTGAATTTGAAGTATTCAGATTGTACCTTGATATTTATTTATTTTAACCACTTTTCTACTACATAGTGATAAAAATAATGACAAATTTTTGACCCGTTTTCTGTATTTGGGCTTATTGGTCTTTAATTCAAAGTTTCACTCAATTTGATGAAATTTTCGGAAATTTTCCAAACTTGAGCATGTTTCTTATTTTGTCCATAACTTTTGCTACAGGCCTCTGATTAACTTGATCTTTATGTCATTTTGCAGATAACTCAAAGATCTACAAACGTTGTGAGAGAGTATAAGACCAAATTCGGACTGTAAAGCAGACAAACTCAAACTTGAAGTTGGGGTATGGAATCTGGACAACACTTTGAGCGAAAATATTCAATTGAGGACAACTTAATCATTTCACCCCAAATGAGTTGAGATCAAAACTGTGCATTTTTGGTTTATTAGGGCAACATACAAGTGGGTCTTGGCCACCTTAGGTCAGGAAAAATTCTGAATACTGTAGTGAGTTATGTAGGGCAGCAACCAACAATTTCTAAAGACAGAACTTTGAATACAGTTTTGGAGTTGCTTCTTTTTTGCTTCTTCTTCATTTCTGCATTTGTATTTTCGTGTTCATTCGCTTTTGCACTTTTATTTTTGTATTTATTAGCTTTTATTCATGTTCATTCCATCATGAGTGGCTAAAGCTTTTACTCAATCCGGTCCGTAGAGGTTCTCTCATCTCAATTTATCCCTAGGTTCGCGTTTTGTATTGTTTTCCTGTAATTACCTTCTCATTTGTTGTTTTAATTTGATTTTTTAATTTAATGGTTGGATTGAATCTGTAAATGAACAAATACAGTCCGATTGGAATGTATTGTGGAGTTCTCAAGTCGAAATCAAGTAGAAATGATGATGTTGCTGATCCTGCGATTGTATTGGTTTGGCACACTAAGTGTTTGATAAAATGCTTCGTGATTTGTGGAGTGTTCGGGATGTTAAATAGATGCAGGGATTCCTGTCTGTTTAACCCACGAATGTAAATGGGATAATGTTTAGGAGCTAGTGAGGGATTTGGGAGAACTGAAGGGAGACCGGGTTGATGTTCATTACGTGAACTTCTTTATTTTGCTTTAATCGCTTTTTTTTTTTTTGTTTATTTTGTTTAAGTGTCATACTTGCCAACCCCCCACCCCCGTGCTACTGTTTTATACTTTTAGTGATTGAGAACATTTGAGTGGTCCTTGGAAGAATGACCTAGGTCGGCTATATTGCAAAATCTAACATCTTATTTTAATTTGAGATGCGTTCGACAATGTACATCGTAGCTCAAAAAAATATAATAAGACACTCAAAGAGAAGTTTAGAAATTGTAATATTTGTATTTGAAGATCTATTTTAGTCAATCAATGAAGTATCAAATAATTAAGAATTGATTTTTCTAAAAATATTTGGTAGTTCCTTGATTTGATTGAGATAGATATTTCATGAATGAATTTGAAGTATTCAGATTGTAGCTCAACAAAATATAATAAGACACTCAAAAAGAGTGTTAGAAATTGTAATATCTGTATTTGAAGATCTATGTAGGAACAACTGGCTCTAGAAGGGGGGGGGGGGGTGAATGGGGTTTGAACTCAATTTTTGCTAAGCAAAAACCACCAAGCAAGATCATCAAAGATAGAAATATATAAGCACATAAAAAGTAGTTTTATATTGGTTCACCCTAATCTCTTAGACTACGAAGATGTTCTAATAAAGTTTTGATGATAACTTCTATTTTAGTCTATCAATGAAGTATGAAATAATTAAGAAGTTATTTTTCTAAAATTATTTGGTGCTTATTTGATTTGATAGAGATTTCATGAGTGGATTTGAAATACTGAAAGACTTTATTACGATAAATTGTAATATATCAGGTAAGCATTTTAATCCTCTATTTTATTTTATTTTTTATCAAAAATGCATTGGATGCTTTTTCTATTATATTTTTTCTCCATTGCTATAATTTTTAGTTTTATTTTTATTTTTCTTCTCAACATTTTATTTAGGGTGAAGTAATCATATTAATGGTTAGATTCGTATTATCGATCTAAGAATCCGAAAGGGCATCTATTTAAATTTAAAAAGATTTTATGCATCTATTTAAACAAATTCAATTTTATTTATTTGGGCACAAGGCATCTATTATTAATTATAATGTATCGAGTTTTATAGTACAGTTATGAATTTATTTATAATTCTTGTTATCATTTGGTTTATGTAAGTTAATTGAAAAATATGTTATCTACTCATTTCAATAACAATATTAGCATTATGTTAGACTTTTTTAAGGAATTGTATACTTTTTAAACTCAAATTTGTTTATGGATCTTGAATATTCGACATTTAACTTTTTTACAGTATAAATAAAAAAAAACAGTCGAAAACTTTTTAATGTTTGAGAGTAACTAGGTGGAATTATTTTGGAAAGAAGGGATCATCTTATTTCTTCTTGAAATATGTTTCCATGGAAATCAACATTTTCCTCTTCAAATGTCTTTTCATGGGAATCACCATCTTCTCACTTTCTTTAAAACTCATGTCCTTCCCACCTAACCTTACTTCTTTCCCCATCTTTCTATAGAAAACATTTGTCTTTGTTCTACAAAGCATCAATACTCATTATTTATGTGTTTCTCATTTAATTATTTGAATTTTTTAATATACTTTGTTTTTTTGTCATCTTAAATTGGTGTTTTGTATTGCTGATCAGGTTAATACATATTATTTAAGTTGTTTCCATCAATGTCTTGTGTAACATTAACTTTTTTATCAATAATAAAGAACATAATAAATGGAAACACTTCCGGATACTTCAATTCTTATACAAAGTAAATGTCTTTTACTATGCTTAAATCTTATAAAAACATTACAATTTTCTATCAAAATTAGTTAGACTATCTTTATTTTCATATATTTAGTTGTCCCATATTCTTTCTTAACACAACTTCTCTATCTTTGAATCTCCTCATCCGTCTAAAATTTGCAATTCTTCGTATAACATTAATGTATTGATGATGGACTACTTTCCCTAGTTACGTGCATATCATAATTACATGCACCTTAGAGAAAGAAGATTTCATCATACCTCTAAATAATATGATTTATGTGAAACTTAATTTCAGTTTCTCTTTTTGTTGTGGCTAGAAATCAAAAAATTAGAATAAAATCTATTAAACATATTTGAGTTAATAAAAACTTGGCTAGATTAAGAAAATATAAGAATAAAATCTATTAAAAAGAAGTGAGTTAATATAAACTTAACTGAGAATGAGATGATTGATTTCAACCCTTCGATTAATTAAACTAAAGAATAATTCTTTTGGTGAATCACTTCTTCAACCTTTCTTTTCAAAGAAGATAAAGTGATAATTTGGAAAGTTAATCCTACCATTTTAGGAATTTATTGATGACCATGTGCAAACATTTAATTAAGAATATATTTACGTAGCAAGATTAAGTTTTTCCTTTCAGATTTTTCTTGTGTAGTTGTATAACTTTACATTGAATTTGTAAAAGTAAATAAATTTTAATATATATATAGAGAGAGAGAGATAGATATAGATAATCATGTTTCACGATTTTATGTTGAAGAAATTGTGCTAGTCAAATATATTTCAAAACATGATATTTTTTTACATATTTTTGTATTGAAGTTGTGACAATTTTTTATTTATTTTAAATTTATAATGAAATATATAAGTATCATTTATTTATTGTAGGTACGAATTATGTTTTTATACACCATATTTCTAGTTTTGCTTTGTCAACACCCGATTTTGTCCGGATAATCTTTTAAATTAAAATATAATAATAAAGTGGAAAAAGGAAAAATGAAAAAAAATGAATAATAAAATAGAATATATATCTATTAATTTAAGTTTTCTTGAAAAATAATAAATAAAACTTTTTGAATTTTTCCATTTAAAAAAACTTAAAAAAGAGAGAAAAGGTGGTAATTTAAAAAAAAATAATTAATAATAAAAAACGAAAATAAAAAAAATAATAAAAATATAAATTGAAAACAACAGAACCTAAAAATAAGGAAAAAAATAATAATAAAAATAACAAGAAAAGAAAATTGTTTTCAAACTGTTTCCTTCATTTGCACGTTCAAGATAATAAAAATAATAAAAAGAATGAGTCAACTGAAGTACTCCCATGTTCTCACTCCTTAACTCCA
>Ga0099824_1006684_pt1 | contig 15693 bp, 2 predicted proteins | sample SiratrowhiteBW_FD_76837 | JGI IMG/M metagenome (GOLD analysis project Ga0099824, IMG submission 76837) | Root nodule microbial communities of legume samples collected from California, USA - Siratro white BW | ecosystem: Host-associated > Plants > Roots > Nodule | place: USA: California...
ACAACTGTGCTCACTCTCTTCAACTCTGCAAAACCTCTCTCACTCTCAATTTGAAGAAACAACAAACATTGTACACTATTTATAATTCATTCAAAAGATAAGGAAAACTAGAGATGTAAGCTACTTCTAATAACTCACATGCAGTTATCATATATTTAGATATAGTCAGTTTTTATTTGGATTCCCTGACAATATAAAGTAGCAGTTGGTTTAAAATTATTCAAAATTATTTTACATATCCCGATTTCAAGTAACTTTTTTTTATAATGTTAAGAGTATATAATGAATAAATGTTTTAAATTTATAAATTATATTTTTACAATAACTAATTTAATTGCTGTGTATAAAACTATTGTTAATTATTGATAATTTATTTTAAAAATATAAGCATTTAAATTGAAAATAGGTATAAAAGATGAACGATTACAAGAGATAAACAATTAATTTAAAAATATTATCCATATAAATCAAGATAAAAACCGATTTAGGTAGTTAACTATAAAGATAATGGATGAAATACATATCGAACGAAAGAAAATAAATATTAAATATTTTAAAAAATCACGTGTCCCACCATAATAAATCTTTCAAACATTTTTTTAATTTCAAATTTATAATTTTTATTCCCCAAACTAACCCTCTTATCTTATTCCTAATCTGATACCATCTTATATAATATAAGATCAGTCACGATATTTAAATAAAAATATTAACATAATTAGTAGTAATAATTTAATTAATATTTTACATTTAATCAGTTAATATGTACTGATATTTTTTTTTAATTCTCACAAGGAAGAGATTGAAATTATAATTTTAATTTATGATATTGATTATTTATTAATTATAAAAATTGAAAAATGATTATGTTAGCAATTACTTGCGCTAATTCGAATAAATATTGAATTAGTTTCTATATTATGTTTTAAATGTGCTAATAGCTTTCTAAAAATGTAAAACTTGATCAAAGTGTTAATGTATTGGAGAATTAATTACAATACAATTAAGTTTAACATTATGATTTTAGTAGAATATGTTGAAAAATAACTTTCTCAGACTATGTTCGATACTGTGTATGTTTGATACTGTGTAGAGTTAGTTTAGATTATGCAAAAAAATTAGATAATTAGCAGCAATCTCTAGCTTAATCATACTAAATGACCACTTTTTTTAAAAATAATTATCTATTTTTTGATAAATATATCTTAAATAAATTTATAGATAATTGATTATTTTGTCCTGCTTGTACGTAAGTTTGTATTACGCAGATAATTTATTATCCTAAGTGAAACAATATATTATCTTTGGAGAGAATCTATTATCTTAAGTGAGTCTAAGTATCCTATGCACATTTAATAAATTATTTCAAAAAATAAGCAATTAAATGTGGCATCAATAGCTAAGATCATCATTATGCTTAAAATAATGATTATCTAATCAATTAAAAAAAAGTGCATTATGCTTGAATTGATTATGTGATTTTGTTTAATAAAATAAATATAATGGATTATGCATTAAATGTTTATGAAATCAATAGAACTAATATATATTGCTTAAAATTCTTATGAATGATGCATAATAGTAAAGCATGAGACATCTTTACATCTAACTATGTCTTGACTTCAAATGATTTAGATCCCAAAATATTTATAAAAGAAAGATTGAAAGTGTTCAATACTTAAATACCTTAATAGAATTGAAAGTGTGAATCCTATTAAATGGCTTGGTAAACTTCAAGCATCTTCAGGTATATACTTAAAGATTTAATAAAAAATTACGAAAATAATTGTGTATACAAAAGTTTTAATAGTGTAATTGTTGTAATCAATAAAGTCACTTTAACAGAAACAAGTGTAATTGAAAAATGCCTTTATACTGTAAAATTCACAAGTCATATCACTCTTGCTGCATCAGAAAGATATTGTTTTGCTGAGAAAAAGAAAAGATATTGCTTTATTTAACACACTACCACTTTAAAAATATTTCAATTTTCGTACCGTAATATCACTTTAACTAATTACATTAAATTATTTTCCTTCCAACTTTATCAAGTTATATCACTATACCCTTTGATTTGAAAAGTACAATAAAAATTAATATAATTAAAAAAATACAATCTATAATACTTATAATAAAAAATTTTAGTTATTATATAATTTAGGTTTAATACTATTTTTCGTCTCAATATAAATAACTAAAAATAATTTAGTATTTAATTTTTTTATTTAATGTAATTCTTAATCTTTTTAAAATGACTTAATTTGGTCCTTTTTATTAATATTGTAGCAAGACAAGATATGACACGTATTTAATATTTTAAGCTTCCGTGGAAATGTGTTTGTAAGTATTTTTTAAGATGAAAAGAACATAATTTTTTGAACATTGAAGAGAGAATGAAATGGGGTTTTGTTGACGGAGTGTTTGAGAGACTTGGAGAGTGATTTCTGTACTCTAGTCATGTTACAATGGTCACTGAGTTCGTAGTTTTGCTCTCGTGTAATGTGGTGCTTTTCTATTGAGTTTCTAAAGTGAATTGCAATTCGTGAATCTTCAATTGTGATTCTCAATGTTTGGTTTCGGACTTTATGGTGGGTGTTCTCTAGTAGTAGTTCTCAATACTAAAAAATCTCCACAATAGCAAATAGGTGTGCAATAAAGGAATTTTTACTCCTACAACCATGAGAGGATTAAACTAGGATTAAACTGGCTTTGTAATTCTCATCCAAACAGTTGCAAGATGATAACAATTGGTATCGAGACATTGATAAATAGTAAAACAAACCCTTTAACGAACAGTAAAATAAACCCTTTAACCTAATAGAAGGAAAGAAGAAAAGAATCAAAAGAGAAGAATAAAAGAGACAAATCACATCATACATATGTTTCAAATCTAATTCCATAAGTAGAACTTTATATGCTAAGTCACCACCCTTATAACAACGCAAATAACAATATAATGGAATAGATTAAATTGAGTCAATAAAAAAATTGAGGATTACATCAAATAAAAAAATTAAGGAAGTAAAAAGATTTAAATATATTATTAATCAAAGTAACTGAGTGAATTTTGATTTTAATTCCCGTTGTTTAATAGTATTGTGATATAATGTCAACATGTAGCACCTAAAAATCTCTTATGATCCATTAAATAAAGGATATTTATTTATCTTAAAATGGATATTAAAGATTAAAACAGTGAGTTAAAATGTTTAAGAATGGAAAATCAAAGAAAAATATTTTATAATTACTAAAACCAAAATATACATATATTCTAAAAATTATAAATAATCATTTAAAAGTTTCATTCCTATAAACGAAAATTTAAAAAAATTATGGGAAAAAAACAAACAAAACCCTAAAAACATATTTGAATCATGTGATAAATTCACAACTGAATTTAATTCTTTATTTTCTTTATCAAAATTTACCTTACGGAAAACGTCTCTGATTGTAACCGGAAGAATAGCCAGGAACAGGATTGGTAGAGGGGAATATTACTTTTGGGTTAAAAAGAATTGGTACATAACGCCAATAATATATAATCTTCTATCAAGTATTAAATCAATTGTTTACTCTAATCCATAGCGTACTTCATTAAGGAATCTCTGTAGAAAGTATAAAGGACCATCATCAAGCAAAGTTATTAATCAACGTAGAATTTGAACCATAATTTTACAGATATCATATCATTCATGAACTGATTTGATTTTTTACTCTCCAAACAAGGCGACATATTTTATCACATACCAATCCATCATTAGTGACCTTGCATGTCAAGCATTTCATCCAGTCGGTTCAGTCTCTCCAATCCCTCACTAATCAAGAAACGGATCCTTTGCTTGTCGTTGCAGTTTCTATTATTTTCCATCTCTTGTCTGATTGTCTGTCTCAGTTCAGCTGCACACTCCATTACATCAACCAATGTTATCAAACTTACATGCATGTATCAATTAACTGGAAAACTTTCAACAGCTATTCCACCAAGTAATTTTCGGTGTAAAAAGAAAATTAAAATAAAGTAAGGATATCCATTCTTTTGGACCAACCTGAAACTAAGATAAAATCGTACACATGATGCACATTTATATATTTATTCGTACCCACAAGTAAATGTATCTTATTCAAGAAGAGGTTTCTTTACAATTCTCAGGAAAATGCATTTACAAATACTTCTTTCTTTAATATGGGAAAACCCCTACTCTATTGTCCGTATCCTACTGTCACAAACCAGAGAACATCAGGACTCATGCCTTGATTTCCTGAGCACCGAGTCTGTTTAGACACAGGTTTTGAGAGTTTTTCTACTTGAAAAAGTTCTATATTTCTAGTAGAGAGGCTCTCAGAAACTCTTTTAGCTTTGTATCCAAACAGACACTAAATAATTGATACTACATTTTAGTCAAGAAAATAAATAATATTTTTATGCAGTTCAGTTGTTATCCTAGTTTTAAGGAGAGTTTTTCTTCAAGTAGCTTCGTTGTTTTTTAAATGTTATAAAGGAGGTTAGCTTCAGCTTTTGTAGTACTTGGGTTTGTTCCTATTGTTATGGCCTTTTCTTATATACTAGCTTATCTAATAAGGATGGAGACATTGATTCTGAATAACAGAGATTGTCATTTCGCATATGTTTTTTATTCTTTCAGTTATAAAAAAATTTGCCTTTGTAGACCACAAAACGGCACAACAGTCAGAAAGTGCCATTGAAATTATAAAACTGTGGACCAAAGTGATCCTTTCAATTTTACCAACTTCAATTAACAGTTCAGAAGCAAATCTTCCAGATTATTTTGTTAAGGTTTGATTATAAAACCATAAATAATTGTATATAACATCACAAGAATGTTGGTTTGTATAAATGAGCCAGATGATTAAGCATATTCACCTCTGGCAGAAGAAGGGGCTCGACCAGAGATTCTCAATGCTTGTCTGTAAAGCCTCAAGACTCGAGCACGGAGAAGGAAGTCCTGCAGATCCATGGAGACAAAGAAACTATCCAGCCTCTTCCTAAACAGCTAGCCATTTCAGAAAACAAACAAAACAGTTACAAGAATAACACATACAGATGCAGAGTATGCATTTTTCTTCATAAGCCATCACTATTTTCATATATCAATTACCAAGTATAACCTGCGACGGATACAGTTAAGGTAAGAAAATAGTTAGGGGATGAAGAGTTAATGACAGAAAACAACGTTTATTTCATTTTCAAATCACAGTCTACAAGGATTGGAAAAGCATCAGTAGCACATTTTCACAAACACTTGGTGTGCGTTTCAACTATCGTATACGCCAAAACGGCTTAATGATTGAATGGGAAATTGAAAAAGCCGTTAACGATTCGTTCGTGACATTGCGAGAAATGGTTGCATGAAATTGGCGGCAAAAGATAAGCCACAAAATTAAAAAAATGGTAATGTAACATACAAGTTGTTTTAATGTAAGTTTGACATGAAATATATGCTACCTGTTCTCCTGTGCTTCATGGAAGGTTGATTTCTTTGTTTTGTAAATGCCCATTTCAAATGTGTTAGAGGCCCATTTCTGGACTTATAGAAGCCCATTCCAAAATAAAGTCAATATTTTTAACCAGTTCGTAATTAAAATTCAATATTTAATATTTTAAGCAACGATTTTTCCCAATGTGCAAATTTTGCCTAAAGTTAAAATTTGACAAATACATTCTCCAATAATGACTCATGTACCCTTTTGGCTTTTTACTATATTTTTTAAAATAAAGTATGAGACCCTCAAATACAAAATTTAGTACAGAAGGGAAAAGAAAAATATGAAATTGTACACCTATTTTATAACTAAGGGTTTAGTTATGTATTCTCATAAAAATTATACAGATATGATTGATTTGTGTGTGTCCAAATATCACATCAATTTATGTTTTATTGATCCATTATATCTTATTCAGGGTCACTTAGATTGTAATACATGATAACTTAGTAAGTAAATATAACAAAATGCATATCTCACTAGTTAAGAGATACTATACCATAATTGCTGGTACATTATAAACAAACTTATAATTTGATAAAATAGAGAAAAAAAATAGCCTAAGACTGCGGTTCAGAAATTAAAAGGCACAGAGGAAATTACAATTTTACCTAATTTTCAGTGTTTAAAATGACACTTAATCTATTTTTATCGTTCGTTTTTATAAAAAAGTTATTTTTTGGTCAGAAAATATAGGTACACACGGTTTATACCAATATAGATTAAAAAAATACTTGTAGTGCTTATTAAAAGTTAAAAACAATATTTTAAAGAAACAAAACGTGTTTATATGTTTTATTATTAAAGATTCACTTTCCTCTCGCGTTATTACCGCGGAAATTTTTATTTTTTTTAAGTATCTACTCATGTTGTTTATATAACATAAGCCTTGTCTTATTTGACAGGCACCAGTGTTTCAACTCTCGAAGTCCCTATCATCCTCGTCAAGTGACAGCATTAGGTTGGTAACCTTTTTCTGGTTGTAGTATTTTGATTTATTTTTTAAACTTATGTTTAAAAACTATACTAGGATAAATTAATTAATTAAACATGAAATAAATCATCTAATAAAAATTTCTATATTTTTAATACGATAATTTTCCTAATATTTATTTTATTTTCAACCCCTATAAGTCGATTACCAAATTAAAAAAAAAAATAGTTTAATATATCATGTCTCATTTTTCCTACCACGTTTATGCAGCGATAGCAAATTCAAAGTTTGTCTTATTTCACCAAAACCTTGTGTTCATCGCTATCTAAATATGTTGACTCACGTGTCATGTTTAGTGATCGGATAAAAAAAACTTCACAAGTAAGGCACCACCGCAAACATGTGAAGCGAATTAAGCTCGGATTAACACGGAGTGATTTAACTTGGCAAGAGAGATTTGATTTGACTCATATGAGTAATTTATAGAAGGACGTAACTTTTTTTAAAGTAATAAAGCTATAACTTGTAAGTTAAAAATGAACAAATATTTTTTTAAGCAACAAAAATCCATGATAGTGCCTAAGCATAAACCCGAAAACCGGTGTTTCGTTTGTCTTTCCTACGTAGTCTTGGCGATTTTATTTGACCAAACCCTTTCACTGTCTTACTCTCCCACCTTTATTGACAAAGTCAAAAAACACGCTAGCGTCACTGCCATATCATAATACCAAAACCCAACCCTCCCTTCCTACTTCCACACCTCACGCGTCCCTTTAAATACAACACTCTCCCTCCTGGTTCCAACAATTTCTTCACATCTCGCAGATTTGAATCCATGGAGAAAGAGAATAAACAGTCAAAGCTGAAGAACAGGATCTTGAAGATACTGCCAAAAGCTGCAGCAGTCACATTCCAAAACCCTCCCTTCAGCCCTGGCCGGGATCACAAGTTCAAAACCCATGGCGGCAAAGGCTTCTTCTCTGGCCCCATGATTCCCGATGCAGCTAGAAGAAAACCCAAGGATGGCGGCGTCGAAACTCAGGAGCCCACATCGCCCAAAATCTCGTGCATGGGACAGATCAAGCACAAGAAGAAGCACATTAAAAAGGGAGGCGCAAAGAGCATGTCCATGCCCACAGGGGCGAGAGAAAGCACGTCTTCCACCGCTCCCAGAGACACGACAACAGAGGAAAAGAAACAGGCTTCGAAGTTTCAGAGGATGTTGTTCCCACCGAAAGCTGCGGCGAGGAAAAAATCTGATGCGGGCGACGACAAAGCGCCGTCGTTGGGTTACATGAGGCGATTTGCAAGTGGGCGTGAGACTTTTTCGAATTTCGATTGGAAGGCCCAGATTGCTCCTGATGAAAGGGATTGCTATTCGGACAATGATGATAGAGTGGAGAGCGATGCCGAGGATGAGGTCACAATCCCTTTCTCTGCCCCTCTCACGGCTGGGGGTGCACCCTTGCTTAATGTGCAACCTCGGAAAGAGATTAATCTTTGGAAGAGAAGAACCATGGCAGCACCTAGGCCTCTTCAGCTGAATCCTGTGCTTACGGCCAAATGATTCTTTGCTTATTCAAACTTTTACATTTGTTTTTATTCATTTCGAACAAACACCGTTCTTGGTGTGTTGGCTCGATGAACAAGTATTGTCTTCTTCTTCTTCTTCCCATCATCGTGTATAGAAAAGATGGTTAATCATAAATCATGATTTATTTGATTTTTACTAGCTACTCTGTTTATTTTTCATACGAAGAAAATTATATATTCAAACCACGGTGGTTGTTGGGAAAATTTCAAAACAATAATGAAAATAATAAATGCTTAAGGTCAGACAAGCAGGGATGTGGTTGGTGGCTGCATTTTATTAAATATGTCCACCAACACTTTGGATCACTGCGACCATTCCTTTTAATAATGTTCATTTAAGTTTCCTTTTGGGATTTAACGTAGGTTTTATTACGTTATTCGCCTCAAAACTCGTAGTCTTTTATTTTTAATGTTCTTTCAATATTATTTTAATATTTTTATACTAACATTTAATTTTTCAGTTATTTGTTTTCAGCAACTCCATTTATATTTTGTAAATGTCTATCTCTTCATATTGTTAATTATTTATAAATTAGGAGGCAAGTAAGTTTGTAGTCCATAAAAGAGGTAATCAATGTGATTTTAAATTAAGATGATAAAAAAAGTATAATTAAGTTTTCTTTTGAACTTGAAGAGCCAATTTGACCAACTATTATATTTTAAAGATTAAAAATTTATTATAATTCATTATTTTATGAATGAATTTGACTTTTATTATAAATTTTAAGATGAAATTGATTGTTAGTGTGTACAATCTAAAGACTGTTTTATTATTTTATTAATTTTAGAGACTAACTTAATTGGTTGCTATAATTTATAAGAGTAAATCCACAGATCTAAACTATTTCCTCCTTATTATAATGTTAGCATTCTCATATGACCTTGCAAAATTGTTTGATTAGTTTATGCTGCGAAATCATTCAATGTGTACTTCTGTTTGCTTGAACATGCATGTACTACTAGCAATGTCCTCACATAAGCTCTAAGAATTTTCAAACTTAATATTTTCTTAAATAGAAAACTATAATTATTTATTTCAAACAAAAGAAAATATAAAAGAGATAAGATTGTATTTGAAGCATTGAAATTTGGGAGGAATGGTGGATATGACTAATCTATTTATTGTAATAGTTTTCGTTTTCTAATTAAGTATGGAATAAACATCCTTTGATTAATCTAGTGGAAGTTTATGCAGCCCTTCTCCTTTCCAACATAACAACCAGCAGCCAATTTCATATTCAACATTAATTAAGAAAATAAATATTAAATATCATATGATAAATATGACGAATATATAAAGGTAAGTAAATAAATATTACCTCCGGATTTATAGACTTGCAACCCTTAATTATGTTATTATAGTTAGTAGTATAAATTTGGCAAACTTTTCTATTATTTAAAGAAAAATCAAAACCGATGTAAATTTCCCAAAAGTATTAGCATAAAAAATCAAAAGTAGTATAAAACTGGTAGCAGCCACATAAAAGGAATAAAAATTGGAAGCCATTGACCATGGATTAGATTTGTTATTAAGTTGTTTATTGACTCAAATGGTGGATATGAGTAATTTAAAATAAGTAAAGATGTTGTGTGTAATTAAAAAAAGAAAGTGGCAAATAAGTTAATTTAAGTTGAGTTGTTATAAATAGAGAAAAATAATTAGTTTGTTGGTTTTTAGAAGTTTGGGATTTGAAACCGTAAGTGCTATGGATGAGGCAAGTGCAATGAGCGACAGCGAATAGGATTGTCGCCACATAGTATAGTGATGAAGGGAAAATCTATGATTTGATGTGTTGATGAGAATCACATGTGGCCACGTTGCTTCTTGTTTTGTTCCACACCACCAGATAAGATTGCAAATTTTAACACGGACCTTCTTTCAAAACCCTAAAACCAACATTTACACAAATAATAAATCCAATCAAAATCTATACAAGTCCCATCAAACCCATTACCCAAGGCCGAACCCTGAAACGCGTGTCAAACCTCAATCAGGCCCGATCAAGCCCAATCTATTTTGTTCGTTTTAATATTTAACACTTTTAAATATAAATTTAATTTCCTAATTTCTAACTATTATAATTAAGTTTATTTACTATTTTCTTCTACTTAAACTCCAATACTTCAGTCTCTATCCCAAATTTTTATAAACTATATCGATTAAATCAATTTATTTTTTTTTCTTTTGCTTTAAACTTTATAAACTAAGATATCAAATTATGGTTAAAGGGTCTCTTTCTAAAGATGTTGAAATATTAATTTCAGATCTCATTAGTTCATGTAGTGTCATAGATAGACCGAAATATAAAATTCGAACAATTCTGCTTTTCTAAAGTATCTTTACCTAGTTCAGTTCAAAGTTAAGTAGTTATAGTTTAATTTTTCTGTTGAAAAAGAATATAATTTATATAATTACTATGATTGAATAAAACTATCAAGAATCTTACACGAAAATCATAAGAATATTCATTTGTGATACTTGAAATCAGTTGAAAAAAAATTTAAACTTTAAGAATTATATAATATTAATTAAAATTAAAAAACAACACAATAAGTAACTAGGATTGATAAAAAGTATTTTTTTATTAACAATAAACACACTCAATTATGATGCTCTGGCTAGAAGGCCAACGAATCATAGCAAAATTTTAGTTAAATGTGTTCCTTTATAATTAATCAAATCTCTACCGCTTCTTCATTTATATAAACTTTTTAGTTATTCGTGTCTCAAATATATGGTACTGTCCAATTATTTGAATAAAAATATCTTGAAGTTTAAACCGGATTTGTTTAATTTTAAAAGCAAAAGAAGTTCATTTATTAAAAAAACTTGAAAAACAAAAGACTAAGTATTAATTTTTTTTGTATCTCTTTTTTTTTTAGTGTAGCTTAACACCTAAATGTTCAAAGCTTATTTCCCCGAAAACAAAATTAAATGTTTTTTTCCACTGGTCAAATTCACAATTCACAATATTTTTTTGTAGAACAAGAATACGGAGATTATTTGGATTTGGGAAGAAGCGCTCCCACGCCCTGCATCTCAGCGCATGGCCTTAGCCACCAACATTCTGCTTGCTTCATTGAACTGCAATGGTTCCCTTAATTTGATTTTGGAATTCTAAAATTTCTGATTAGCGTGCTAGCCAGGTTTTAGATGCAGTTATTATATGACGTGTATTTTGGATGTGTGCTACCTATGTTCGTCTTGGCTCTGACACATGCAAGCAAAGTACTTATAGCCCTCAACTCAACCCCTCAAATCACTACTCTTTACCAAGTCAAACCAAAATCACGGTGGTTCCCAAGGACCTGGGAAAGAAAATCTTGGTGAATTGTAATATATATGTAGCAGTTTTGTTTCTCTCAAATTTCTCCACAGGTACAGGTATATATCAGAAACATGTCTCTTGAAATGAAGTTGATAATACAGATAACTAGGCATACATTACATTATATATGTAGTGAGTGATTAAGAATTTAAAATTAATAAGTGACACGCACACCCTGGTACCTAAGAATTTCACCAATGAGCTCCCCTTTGCCGGAACCCACGTACCTACCCTCGATGTTGCCGTCTCTGATGAACAGAAAGGTGGGGACCTGCACCACTTCCATGTCCCTCAAGAACTGCATGCAGCTTTCATTCTCGTCCCCGTTCATCCGCGCGAACACCACCGAGTCCATTTGCCTCGACAGCTTAACCACCGTGGGATAAACCTTTACGCAGGGGCCACAATGCTTAAGTCCCACATCGAGCACGATGAGCTTGTGGTCCACCTTGTGATCCTCTATAAGCTTCTGAACGTCCTCCACGCTGTGCAGCTGAACCACGGCCGAATGACTGTCCCCGTAGTACAGCACGTCCCCCACCAACATGTCTGGCCCGATGGCTTCCTCCTCGTGGATCTTCTCCCGGCTCTTGTAGAAGCTGAAGTGAGGCACATTCTCCACCTTCTCTCTCTTCAAGAGCTCCTTTGTCTTCGCCGATTCGTCTCCCATTACGAGGATGAATTCCACGTCGCTGCAGCTGCGGCTCAGCTCCACCATGAAAGGGTATATCTGGCTGCTCTCCTCGCTGTCGCTGGCCGCGTATTCCACCACCACCAGCCTCTCCTTGGCGGACTGGAGCGCGGAATCGAACTCCTCGATGCTGTGGACTCGCTGAACTCTCTCTTTCTTTTCTGTTTTCTTGGCGCCGGGAGCCGCCGTGGCTCTGGGGATTAGTGGTGTCCGATTATGAGAGTTGGGGAAGGTTGATATCCGTAAGGAGGGGATTTTAGGTAGAAAAGGTAGAGTAGAGGCATGGGAAAGAAGAGGAAGGAGCTTTGGGTGTGGGGAAACGGAGATGGGGGTTTTGGATATTAGATTGTTGGTGAGTGTAGCCATGAGATGAGAGAGAGAGAAGAACGAAGAATGGAAACTGAAGAAGAAGGAAGATAGGAGTGAAAAGGGAAACAAAATGGCACTGAACAAATATCATATCCTCTCCCTTTACATGTGGTCTATACTACTGACACCTGTCTTCTCCTTCATACTTTCTATTTTCAGTTTATTCTGGTCCAGATTAATGGGATTAAGTTTGAGTGTCATTTTCTTTATAAGATTTTTTTTTATTCTTTTTTCTTTAACAATTTATATGGACTTATTTCTCCAATATATGTATACACGTCAAATAGTGATTGATAGATTGAATATTAACAGTTTCTATGTGTTGATTTACGCGTGTCTGTTCAGTTGTTCGTCTTAAATCTATTTATTTGAGTGTCTTTATTTTGGTTTCAAATGATTGAATTCAAAAAATGAGTTTTTAACAAAATGCTGACTATGAATTTAATTACTACCATTACTTTCATCAATTATGTTATAATTTTTCACTAAGGAAAAAAAGGAATAAAAATTAAGTTGAGTATGACTTTAATTACTGTAATTACTGTTCTTATCTAATTTGAGTGGGGATCATTTAGGGTGATGTCCATGGCAGAAGATTCCTGGATCCTCAAGAAGACAATAAGAGTGTAAAAAAATGTTAATAGTGTAGGTCATATTTATAAGACCTCCCTTAATAATCATATATTCTCTCATAATCACAAATTATCATTATAATATGATTGAGGTCAAAAAGTCAATTAAAATGAATTAAGATCCATAATAATAAATAATTAATTGGTAATTAATAATAAGCCAGGCGTAATAGATTGACTTAAACCTGGTATACAATTACTTTCCTCAATTATCCTATAATTTTTCTCTAACGAAAAAAAATATAAAAATTAAGCATCACTATTTATATTTATAAATACACAGTTAATACCTTTTATCAATTGATATATATACTTTTATCGATTGACATATATGGAGTTGTCTAAAAGGGATTGCATTGTTCAGTTTGATTTTCTCCTAGTACAGCCAACGGTTTATAAAGGATTATAGTGGTACTGCGGACAAGCCATGATATGTTACAGTGGCACTGCATAATAATTATTCATCTTTTTCATCTATCTTTTTCGGGACATTACTACAACAAAATTATTAAACTATAATTAATTTAATAATTAATTTAGAAACTAAAAATAATTAATTATTATATTAATTAATTTAAAATAAAAATAATTAATTATTGTATTAATTGATTTAGGTATTACTGCTATAGTTCTTCAACAAAAGAAAATAACAAAAATATTTTCCACTTACTTTCATATTAAATTTATTTCTTTTTACTTTCTTAAATCTTCTTAGTTTTCAATTTTTATTCATTCACTTAGTAATTATGCATTTTTAATATAAAAAGGTTGTACACTATCTGGTTAAATTAATCGCTAACGTAATTTTTGAAATTATTATAATTATAAAAATTAACTAGTAAAATCTTAAGAAAAAAGTAAAATCCTACTACTTTCCAAAATAATATATTTAATTCCCTTTATTATTCTACTACCATTTTTATTAATTTTCTTAAAGAAAACATATATTATACCCTTTGAAACAATATACACTGTACATATTAACATATTTATTTGAAAGTTATATTTACCAAATAAAAGATATTAACGAAAAGTTGTTAAACTCTAAAAAAAACAAAAACCAGTACACTATTTCAAAAGTTAGGCCCAATTTTTATGACTTTCGTGCTTATTCGTTTTCATCATTCTGCTTGTCTATTAAACATATTTGAAAAACATAGTTTACATATTATCCTCTCAAGGATGCCTTTTTTACCAAAAAATTATAAAATATATTATACGTGTAATTTATTTCTTCAGTGACTACAAATCTCCTTATTATTATATTAGTTTAACCAACAAAATTTACTGAAATTAGATTGATATCTTATATTACGTACATGTTACCTTCAAAAGTATAATTGTTATCGAAATATACATTTTTGACATTTTTCAAATTTTATTTATATGTTCTTGAAAGTTAAAAATAAATTAATAGAGGTGGTTCTAGTAGGTAAGGATGAAATTTGTGTTTCAAAATAACACTCAATTCAAATCTTATTAGAAGAATTGGTATAAGTTTCTTTTCAAATTTTGACCAAATACGCTTATTATACATTGTTACACATTTACAAAATGTTTAAATAATTTCATTTATTATAATGTCATAACTTACAAAATGAAATAGTTCATTCTTCACGTTATGTTATCCATAGGATTTATTTCTCATTGACTATAAATCTTCTTATGTTTATGTTAACTTAGCCAACAAAATTTAGTGAAAATAGATGGATGTCTCATATTACATGTTACCTTAAAAGAAAAAAGGTATAATATGCTGTCAAAATAAACATTCTTGACAATTTTTTAAATATTATTTATATATTTTTGAAAATGAAAAGAAAGTTAATAATAATGATTCTACTAAGTAAAAGTCAAATTCGTGTTTCAAATGACACTAAATTCAAATCATATTCAAATACGATAATCATTTTATTAAAAATATTGGTGAAAGTAATTTGTGAAAGTCATACCAAATACACTTAAACTATTTTTTAAAAAAGACGAAGAAAAGCAATAATTTTATATCATGATCCAATGTAGTATAATTATTTTGCAATCATCGTGCCTATATTTAACAACGATTGAATAAATAAGAACAGGTCTCTGGTTCAGAATTTGTAATTAAGAATTATAAGGCAAATATTTTCCTAAACAAAAAAAAAAAAAAAAATGGGGAAAAAAAAAAAATAAAAAAAAAAAAAAATAATACAAAAAAAATAAAGAAAGAGAAAAAAATATAAAAAAAAAAAAAAGGTATTTGGTTCAAAAATTATAAAAAAAAAATAAAAAAAAAAAATTTTCCAAAAAAAAAAAAAAAAAAAAAGAGAGGGAAGAAGTAGTCTTATGTAAAATAAAATGTTTGACAAGGTTTTTGACTAGCTAGACATGTTTCCAGAAACAAACTTACGAACAAACCTTCCTATAACAGAAAAAATGCGTGTGTTAAAGAACTTGAAAAGTGCTTGATATAGAATTCGAAATCTAGGGTTTCGAGCTTCTTCCTCTTCAATCACTGGTTGCCAGTAAACTTTGACTCCTTTCCGATAAATGGGTTCCTTGAGCTTCATGTAACGTCCTCCAGCTTTACTCAGTGGTAACGATGCTGAATTCCATGGACGCAATTTCATCAAATCCTTCAATTCTATCAATTCTGGTTTATGC
>Ga0099824_1006686_pt1 | contig 15691 bp, 5 predicted proteins | sample SiratrowhiteBW_FD_76837 | JGI IMG/M metagenome (GOLD analysis project Ga0099824, IMG submission 76837) | Root nodule microbial communities of legume samples collected from California, USA - Siratro white BW | ecosystem: Host-associated > Plants > Roots > Nodule | place: USA: California...
AAAATAAAAAAAAAAAAATAAAAAAAATATATAAAAAAAAAAAATATTTTAAAAAAAATTATTTTAAAAAAAAAAAAATATATATATATATATATATATATATATATATATATATATATATATATATATATAGGCACACACACATTATAATTTATATATACCAATTCATTATATTTGTGATAAAAAATAATTTCATTAAATGATAATAATTTTTTGTAGAGGTTTGTCATTTCATAGTTAAACTAAATTAATTTTTGCAAGAATTCGTGAAGTACACTATTCCATCGACAAATGGTAGCTATTTAATAAACATTGCATTATTTCGCATGCAAATTTCTCACTAAGATGTGACAAAATATTGTGAAAAGACATTCTATGTTAACATTGTCCTCAAAAGCAACAAAATAGTGATAATATAATTTCTTCGCAAATTTACGATTTTTTTAGTGCATATGCTGTATTATTTTCATTCATTTCTATAATTTTTTTAACAATTTAAAATTTATAAGCATGATCTTGGTTAAGAAGAATCTTAAAACGCACATAGTGTAGTAGCTGTGCAGGTGAGGTCCTTTGTGAGTGCAGACCAAGGCATGTGGCTTTTATCTCTGCTTTTGTTTCGTGTCCAAAGCTTCGCACCAAAGTCGTGTAAGGGTCCACAAGACATTAACCCTAATGTCCTCTCGTAATTTCTTTGTCCAAGTATCAATAATACCGTGTTTGTTATGCCATAAATAAGAAGTTGTTGGAAAGTACTGTAGGTTAATAACATTAACTATAACAAGAATAATGTTACATGATTGTTCTTTATTCTTTCATTGTCAAATGTCGTGGACTTTTAAACAGTAGTAAAAAATAACTAAACAAAATTCAAACTGTCATCAAAACTGAAACGACAATTTTTGCGCATCTCACCCTCTAACTGTTCCCATCACTGTACTTTGATGTGTTATCCATTTTTAAGCTTAAGAAGTTAGGTTAGTGTGTTATGAGATTGCAAAACCTAATAGAAGTTTTGGGTATTTGAGAAAATAATGTGGCATGCAGCACCGTCCTAAAATATAAGGTTGTAGCTTGGTTGGAGGGTGGGCCCGGATTGCGAAAAGTCTCACACTGGTCCATAAGAACCTAAACACCATTATTTTGGCCTTCCTATTAATGCTACATACTATTGAGCACAAAGAATTGATTACTTACTTAATTTGGTGATTTTTCTTCACAATAACAAACAGGGCATTCAATGTTTAGCCACTTATAACCATTTTATCGGCAACCGTTGCTGTATATTTAATTTTTTTCAGCTTCTCGACTTTCACAAAACTCCATAATCCCTATCTACACTAGTACAATCACCTTCTCATCTAATCCCACAACAATAAAAATAAATAATTATATTTATTTTGTTGAATTCTTTTAAATAGTAGAGTATTACCTCATAAACTTACCCTTGTTATTATTAACCTTTTTATTACATTTTTTTATTTCTTACTTTAGAATGTTTTTATTATTAATTATCGTTTTTTAAAGTTCAAAATAATACTAGTTATTTTTTTATTTTTCTCGTACTTTTCATTTGATATTTAATTAATTGATTCATATATATATACACACGTTTATTGTGTAGAAATAAAAAGTAAAATTAAAAAACTTATAAATAAATTATAAAAGTAAAAATATGTATGGACTTTAAATAATTTATAAAACAATCGGTATATACGAATAAAAACACAGCGTATTCATAATATTTTAATAAGAACAAATTTTAAAAATAGAATTAATGCTTCTCCATAAAAGAACTATAAACTGCCTTATAAATAATTAATTTCTTCTAAATCATGTCTTATATATAAGAAAAGATAGAATGCTGCAATATTACTCTATATGCGTTTTCATCTTCGTACATTATTAATATCGTCAGTTTTAATAACAAATTACAAAGTGATTTGTGACATTTTTAAGAGAATTTGTGATTGAATTTTTGTATACTTAAATGAAACTTTCATTTTTTTAGTTTTATAATTTATTTTTTTAATAAAATAACACTTTACCTTATAAACTTTTTATATTTATAGTATTTATCAACTCTTTGTTAAATTTTAATGATTGAATTTAAGCCCATATGCTTAGAGTAAATAAAAAGAGAGATAGTATCCATTTTAAGACAATTGCAATATAATAATTGAGATAAATAAAAAGAGAACAAAAAAATACATAAATATTCTATACTCATTTACTTTCATAATAAAAGCTACATTCATTATTGTTTAAATTATTATAATTATACTAGTTCATTATATTTTAAAATCTTTTAGAAATGAACTTCAACTTTAACTTAACTTTATAAATATAGTTTGAGATTTTCCTTCATTTATATATTATAAATTATTTTTATTTATAGTTAATGTGAAATCTCCAACACACACTTACACACTTACACACCTTTGTTATCCAACACACTAGTATAACTAGATATTTATAAGTGATTTGACGATAATGACCTTATAGCATATCACACAATAGACCCATCAAATATAGTTAGAATAGACTTTAAATGATAATGATATTATTTTGAAAAATAAACTTTAAACTTAATCTTAAAAAATTAACTTATAAGAAATTTACAAAATAACCTTATATGTGATCAATGTGAGATCTCTAACAAATTTTACATGATCTTTTATCATTATCATTACTTGTAAAATTGTATTATAAATAAATTAAAGTAAAAAAAATTAAAGAAAAAAAATAAAATCACCTTAAAGTTGAAAAACAAAGTCAACTTAACAACTTGAGATCTAATTTTAATCAATTCAATCATTATTTTAATTGATTATAATATTTTTCCTTCTAAATTCTACCAAATTTAAGAACAACTTAAAAGATTAAGATTGAGTATTTTATAACACTCTAATAAAAAACAGTTACAAGAAGATTAAAATCATATATTACAATTCGAACAGATTAAACATAAAATCAATATTTTCAATACTTATAATCATCGACATAATACAAATTTGATTAAAACCACCAAATCTTCAAGTTTATAATAATTAAATATTTAAATTTTAAGCTTTTATATCAACACTTCCAATCAATTAGTTTATGAGCTACTAACCAACTAACTTATTAATTAGTTTTTATACCTTAAAATATTTTATACTTTAGATTAAACAACCTAAGAATATTTTATACCTATTTCTTTAATTTTATTTAAAAAAATATTTTCTAAGCAAATTAAACGAATTTTTGTTTTTTTTTTTATAAATTTACTTTTCACTTGATACTCGAATATCCAAACGTAAAATTTATGAATTTAATTAAAATATATTGCAAAAAATGATATTGTTATCCAAATACAAAGATATTTCTCACCAACATTTTCTTTAGGAAATAATATGATTTCACACACGACCAAGCATTAAAAATAACGCCTTTTTCGATAATAATTGGAAATTGACTCATATAGGTTTTATAATGGTTATTATAAAAACTGTATCTAATGTGATTTTTTAATCAATCAGAGACATAAATAAAGTGTCTTATTATTAAAATTAAATTACGACATTTTCTGCTAAAAACACTTTATCTTCTCCTTACCGATTAAAGTACTGACTATACTTTAAAATTTTTATTATTTTTATTTAAATATTTATTATCAAAATATTTTTACAGTGTCATCTTATTTTCATTCTTATTACATATTATTAGATACATGAACACACGATGTTAGAGTTCTCAGTTTAATCTATGAGATAATCCCAACCTATTTGTAAAATAAATTTTTTTGACACATTAAATAAATGAGTTAAAAAATATTTCACTTCTAAAGTCATCATCGAAGCCATATTAGAATCAGGATTAAAGTGATTTTCTATGAAACTTCCATTAACTCTTAAATATTTGGTAAAATTATACTAGTTTTTAAAATATTTTAATTACAATTAATTCTTAAATATTTCACATTGATTATAAATTGGTTTTTGATTAATTTTTATTATTTGTAACTTAACTTAAGGGTAAGGCTTAATTCAACTAACTCAATCAACTCAACTTGAATTCAACCCAACTTAATATTGTTCCATATGAATTGGTCTTATTTTAGCTTGAATTAACATGATCTCATCTGAATTTGGTTTGACATAGACACAACTTGATTAGTCCTGAGATGAGTATGACTTGACTTTAACTAATATAGGTCCAATTGGACTCAACCCGACATAAACCTAACTTGACTTATTTCGAAGTAGACTTAATTTAATTTAGTATGATGTAGACCCTAACAACCTTAGTTTCATTTAAACTCGACTTGATTTAGGCCAACTTGACAAACCTAATTAACTTGGGTCAACCCAACCCTATCTATCTTGATCTGCAAGTGATTCAACCCAACTTGTGTCTGAATCGACTATACCTAGGTACAACCAAGCCAATATGGATCAAACCCAACTTGGTCTAACTCGAGTAATCTCAAAACGAATTTATTTGAAACTGGACTCGGTTTGACTTGGAGTCAATCTAACGTAATTTGTCCTAACTTGTGTTTGACTCGACTCAAAACAACTTAAGTCAAATTCAACTTCATCTAACCTAAACCTAACTTCTCTCGACATAACACTGATCCATGATGATCAGTTTGAGATGATGTCAACCTCTTCTAACATGACTTGAGTCTGACTTAATTTTATTGTTTGAACGTAGATTTAGTAAATATTTTGTATATAAAGATTTTTAAAAATATTTTTTATTTTAAATAGAAAAATTACTTTAAAAAACAACCTACGTATCGATCCTTACTTCTGAAAATAACCTACTTTAAAAAGTTTAATTGAATAGTTTAAAAATATTCTTTTCCGAAAATTAATTTAGTTTCAGAGCTTACCAAAAGAAATTATCGGAGAAGAATGAGCTGAAATATACACAGAAAGTTCAAATAACACTCTATCATAACTTTTGTTACTAACCCTGTATCATTGTATATAAATCTTTGAGAGTGTGGGACGTAAACAATGAAAGTAATTATTTTTTAATGTCAAAATACATAAAAAAACTGAAAAATAATATAAATAATGGAGTGGATTAAATGTGGTTTGAGATGGAAAATGAAGTTTGAAATAAATTGGGTGTCCCAGTTACCTTTCAGCATCATCGACTTAGGAAGATGTCAAATCCATGTACTCCTCTCAAAGCAAGTTGACAATTCTCTCCTCATCGTGAACATATAAATCCTTTTCCATAAATGTGATATTTTAAAATACGAGAAAACATAATTGTAAAGTTTTAAGGTAGGTTTTCTATTTCTAAAAAAAAATTAACTGATATAACATGCTATTGTATAAAATGTAATACAAATTTGAAGATTGGGAATGGGTGTTCAAAATAAATCTTATATTATTTTATCGTTTCTTATAACAATTTAAGTGTTATTTATATATTTAACCACAAATTTACTATTTACTTATATTTTTCATGAGTTGTGGAAAAAGAAGATAAAACACGGAGATTGAGAAAGATGATAAAGTTATATCAAATAAGGATTCAAATGTATTGGATAAGTCTAAATATTGTGATAAACAAAAAAAAAAATGTTGTTATATTTTTAGTATTTAAACTATTTAAATGTTGTTGTAGGTAATGATATTTTAGTATTGATACAGATAAGTTAAATATTGAGGTATTTATAGTATTCAAAACAATTTAATGGTTGTTTTTTACTTTTGACATTTTAGTTTAACAATATAAAATGTAATTTTATAATTTTTTTTAAAAAGGTTAGATGGGTGTAGACCGATACCAGATACAAATTTGGAAAGAAAAGTCCATTCATTTTGCAGCTTTCGGCTTGCATAAACAAATATAAAGAATCTTTCTTTGAAAATGAAGGCTTCTTATAAAGTCTTATATTATTTGTTTCAATGTTTCAGTAAAGTTTGAGTTTAACCTCAATTTGATTTGTTTATTTATTTAATGTAGAATACTATAGAAGTTTGAAAAGGATATAGCTTAAAAAGGTACTTGGGGAACTTATCTGAAGTAGCAAGTAAAAATAGATGTTTGACTATATATAAGTGTTTGTTTGTTAATAATAGTTTGTGACTTAATGAAACTCGATAACTTCAAAGAATTACACGTAATCTCCGTCTTTGAGACACATTAAAACAAAAATTGTGTTTCTTTCTTTAATGTCATTTTTCTAAAAATGTTTTTATCATCTAAACATGCTTTTCAAGTAAAAAAAAAATTAAAAATAAAATATTCAAAATAACACATTATATATTCCTTCTTCTTATATATTCTTCACTTCAACAAAAAGTTTTTTATTTATAATTAAAAGGTTCAAAAGTCAGTTATATTATACTTAACAAAATTATCAAAACTATAAGAATGTAATATTTATTAATAAATTAGTTTTTTTAAAAAATAAAGACTTATTGGAGTGTCCTACGTTTCTAAAAAATTAATTAGTAATAAGAGTCGATTATTTTATTACAAATTATCAATAATTTTTTTTACTAATCTTTTTTTAATGTAATTTAGCTCTAATTGAATAATCAGATTAGTATTTTTTTTATTTAAAAAAACGTAAATGATAAGAAGGTTGTTTTTTTTCTATATATCGAAAATTTTTAATATTAGAATTCAAAATTACTATAAAATTTATCTGATATTGTAAATTTTTAAAATATTCGAATTTTAATTTTCTGATAAATTCTTAAATATTTTAAGATATTATTTAAATTAAAAATCTCATCAAAATTTTACAGTAACTTGTCAAACAAAAGTTAAAAGAAAAAAAATAACGGTATTACTGATATAATATCACAATTAGCAACTTGTGAAACAAAAAACTAAAAGAAAAAATAACGGTATTACTAACATAAATATCACAGTTGGATTAAAAAATGCGTAGACTTCCGATAATTTTTCCAAATAAAAAACTATTTGAATAAAAGGCAAAATCAAACTAAAGATATTAAACATAATAAAAATTTTGTTATTTAAGAAAATAAAATTTATTTTTGTTTTCTTTTTAAATTAAAATTTTCATTTTTATTACATTATACACATGATTTAATAAAAATGAAAATCAAGAATTATGAATAAAAGTAAAAAAAAAACAAGATAAGAACTTCCAGAACTATCAATAATTAAAGTAAAAATATATATATATATACAAACATAAACTTGCACTTAAAATATATACACACAAAATGATATATATGAACTTACAAAATTAAATAAAAAAAATAAAAAAAATAACAAGTATCTTAGAAATGAAACGACAGTTTTAATACTATTTTTGCACATGAGATGGTCCAGACCTTACACTATTATGTATTTATATGTCAACACACAATTATTGCAAATTACAAAATTAATCATCCAATATATAATTTCATCAAATTAGATAAAAAAATTTTGAATAAATCATTAGTACATACATAAAAGTATTAATTGTTTAGACAAAAATGCTAAGAAATCACACTACACTCTATTCTCAATAATGTATGAAAGATAATATATATATATATATATATATATATTGTGATGTAGGCAAAAGTTTTGATAAATATTTTATTTCAAGTCAATAAAATCTATTACATTTCTTAGTTTCTCTAGAAACAGCTTTAGTATACTTAAAAAAAAAGGCACTAATGCATTATTTTCTTAAAAAAATATATTAAACATATTATCAAAATAATTAATTTCAAACTCGAACTTATACATAAATTAAATCATATTTCTTGATTTTATTTTAAATAATGACAATGTTATTATTTTTATGGTTTTCCAATTTGAACCAGTTCTATTAAATTTATATCATTATAACTAAAATAATTAAAAATATATTATTTACAACAATATTTTTGAATTTTAAATTTCACTCAAATTAAAAAAAAAAACGATATCTTATTTGTTCGAGTAAATTTACATTCATGAAGCACTTCGGTAAAAATCAAAGTTCAAAAAGTCAACTTTAGAGGTAACCTAATACAGCATTTTTTGGTAACAGATGTGCATTTTGTGGCAAATAAATGTTTCTGTCGGCATTTAATTTCAACACAATCACGTAAGACCAAGGAGACTAAAATTTTAGCCTCTGGAGAGGGGGAAATAATGCATTATGTCATATTAATTATTTATTTTTATATAAAAATATTATACTTTTATATCTTTTAAACAAAATAAAATAAAAAATTACTAATTTTACCACTCTAATTCAGTACCCATATTTTTTTTATGAAAAAAATGCTCGTAGTTCATGACAACTGACACAATCTTCCACGTTTTTATTAATTAAGCACAAAATAATACATTAATTTTCTCAACCAATATTATTCACTAGTATTTCTTTCATTGAATGCTGCAATTAAAGGCGAAGCAGCACTTTATACAATTAGTGGGTGAGAGCTTTCCTTGGAGAAAGACTAATCAATTTATGTATTTTTTTTTTTGGCATAAACAATATTAAGGCATTGTTTGAACCTAATATGTGGACTACATGTTTTGATGACTATGCAAGTGTGACGTTGATTTAGGTTTCAAATTAAAATATCACTTTTCCTTTGTCCTTAACATTAGTAAGAACCTTTTTAAATAATATTCCATTTTCATAAAAACTTGTTTCTGATTTATCTCTTTACTAATTATATGTTTTACTATGATACTCTTCATTATTTTAGTAAATAAATAATAAATGTTATAAATTGTCTCTTTTCCTCTCCGGCAAAGAATGAAAATTAAAGAATTTTATTAAAAATTATAACCCCGCCAGTATTATTATCTGTCCATACATTCATTATTTAAAAGTAATTTAAAAAATTATTACAATTAAAAATAATACAATGTTATTGGTTAAATTAATTAATTTTGTTAATACATGTGAATTAATTATTGGGTGATTATTATTATCTATTTTTTCAAATTATGGTGCTTTTAGCCAATAGTCATGAATTAAAAACTTTTGATTGATAATTGAATAATTGAAAGTAATGTATCAATTAGTTGCGATGGTCTATACTTATTAATTGTAATGGACTTTGTTGCTAAGATAGTAAAATGTTTTCAATACATCTTAAGTTTATTTACTATTAGAATTATTACTAATTTTGTATAAATATTTTCTAGACTTATAAAACTTATCTGTTGTGTTCTTTTTTTTTTTTTGTAAAAAAATCATTTAAAAATTCACATAAGAAATTATAGTAATAAATATATATATTTTTAATTATGTTACTAGTATCCCAAATAGAATAGTTAACAATACCATAATGAGTTCAACTTGTTTAATTATGTGAGTCGCAGTTAACGTTTAATAAACTCAAAAGACTCTAAACAACATACGTCAAATGTAAATGTTAGTATGCATGCATTTTTATTTATTTTTTAATTGGGCAAACTTTTACAATAAGAATTAGATTTTAAAATAGGGATATTGTTTGGCTTGTCTTCGTCTACCATAGCAAGTAATGAGCATGTCATATGAAGAAATTGCTCATCTTATTTATTGATCGATGGAGAGAGGGGATGGGTCCTGCTTATCCAAAATTAAATAAAAGTTATAAAAATAAGATAAATGTGCAAAAAAGCTATTAGGAAAATAAATTAGAATTTTGTTAACTACTGTAAGAGTATATTGTAAGACATAAGAGGGTTTAAGACATAAGAAAAGAGTATATAGTAAGACATAAGAGGGGTAATAGTAGTAATTTGATCTAAATTTATATAATTATTATAGTGATCTACATATGGATTATAAACATATTTATCCATTTTCATAATATTCCTTCACTCATTTCTATCTGTCTTAATTTTGAAAATAATTGTTCTTTTTATTTCTCTTTTTTAAAATTTTAATAACACAATTAATGTTTATTTTCTATTATATTTTAGATAAATGGATAAAAGAGGAAACTATAGAGTAAAAAAATTATATTTATTGGTTCCTGCAGATAATCTTAAAAGAAGCATAAAAAGTAATAAGATATTACTTTCAAATTTCAAACCATTTTTTTTTCTGGGTTCTACAAGCTTGCCACTTTGAAATCCAAAGCCCATATGGTGACGTGATGTTGTGTCCTCTCTCTCACACAGTTACTTTTGTGCGGGTGGCAAAAGTAGAATGGTAAAAATAGGCTTGACCTAATTTTTAAAGTTAATAAAATAGGTCAAACTAAATTAAAAAAACTGTAACCTAAAATAAATAGAATTTTTTTTTATCTAAATAAAAGTTATACTTGACCGTTACAAAACATATCCTTCTATTTAAAAGTACAGTACATAAAATGTCACTGTTTTGGTGTAACTTTGGTTCATCCAATTTTTATGTTGTGAAAGAAGTAATGTTATCTGCAACAATTTTTTTTCCTCACAATAATTGTCTTTTTATTAATCATTTGTTTTATTAAAAAACTGTGACTTAATGCATCTGATTTATATTATGAATAGTATTTTTTTTCGTTACATATTTTATTTAAAATAATTTATAATTTATTTTTTTTATCTAGCTTACTTCTAATTGAACATGAAAAAATATTCACAGATATTTTATATTTTTAAAAATTATTTAAAATAATTCTTTAAAATATAAATTTAGATAAAAAAATTAAAATATAACTCAAAGAAATTTACACCCTCAAATATTAATGTGACTAAATTTGGCCTTTAATCGAAATAAAGTTAAATGAATTACCCTTACCTTTCTAAAAAGATAAATTCAATTTCACATACTAAATAAAAATATAAATATATAAAATTAATTTTTTTAGTATTTTTTTTCATCGATAATTTTTTTTATCACTTGATTTAAAATAAAATACTCCATAAGGATAAATCTTTTTATCATCCCTAACCACGAGACCGTTTATCCAACATGGAACAATTTCTCTTCCAAGAATCATCCTACTGGAAAATCAATACTGTGATATACTTTGAGATCAATTATTCAATCATGAACTTATGGGTTGAGTTGTTTTATAAAATAATAATTATATTTGAAAATAAATAAAAGTAATAATATTTTAAAAGGAAGTTAACAAACATATGGCAAAGTAATCCAATCAGGTTTGGATTGTGACTCTTAGATTACACTTAGTTGTCTTCCAATCCCATGACCTGCAGATTACACCACCATGACCAAGGAGCATAAATGCATATTATACCACCCATTCAAATTCCCTTAATCTTGAGAGAATTCATTCTCAAGAAGTAGGATAATATATGCAATGTTGAGGTGTTACATTTTGTTTTAGGTTATATTTTCAAACAATCAAAGAGGAATGATTCTTCTGTGAATGAAAAGGTGTATTTTCGTTCTAAATTTTGAGTTTTCTGTGGAAATTTTATGTATTAATTTTTGGTCTTTTGCCGTCTTTAATATTTGGTCATGAAATAAGGCATGTCGTCGGTATTCTGTATAATTCTCGATCCTGAATTTTTTATCGAGATTTTTTTTTACAAGATGGGAGGTTAACTTTCGATGGATATTTCAATTGTTATTTTTGATATAATTGACCAATAGTTTATTGAAGTCTTGATTCTCCTTCTTTATGAAAAATTTATTTAAAAGTATTTTTTTATCAAATAATATCTTGATATTTATAAACCTATGTTATATATATGTATTGTTCATAATGAATCTATCATTATAAATAGATTTAAAATAATTAATTTTTCATCATTTTAAATACGCTTAAGTACTCAACACAACACCAAAACATAATTTTGATATGCCCATAATCTTGACTCAACACATCTAGACCTTAGAGTCTAAACTCACTCCATCCTATACCTTACAGAAATAAAAAAAAACGACTTGTACCGTATCAGCATTATTTATGTAGTTTCGCAAATCTTGAAGGATACTTTGTGTAATTTATTCCAATACGTACACGCTGGTTTAGGATATATTGGACCATAAAGGGAAGATACGGAAAGGGAAAAATAATACATATAATGAGAAATAAGTTAAAAAAAATAAGACTGAAAGAAAAAAAAGTAAATACACGTTAGCTAGGTCTAAAAGTTAGTTGGTTAAGAAAATTAAAAAAGTTATATTTTGCACATCTCTGATCAGTAATATTTTTAATTCCTTTAAGAAGTGTCCTTGTCTATCGTTTGCCAAACTAATAACACCTGTTATAGAGTTAAGAGTAACAATTTTCTTACCAAAAATCATACAAAAGAACATTAAAAAAGTATAGTATTTTACACAAGAACAAAGAAGGGTTTGAATTCCATAATAAGTATCCTAGCACTTGTCAAAAAAGAAAAGAAAAAAAGAAGAGTTTGTCTTAACTCTTAATAGACTCAACGACCTCGGTGGGCATTAATGAGGGTGGATTCACAAGGCAGTGTAGTATACCGATGAGGGAAGAAAATGAAGCCTGAACCATTGAAAACATCAACAACATCCAGCATCTCCACTCCTTATTAATTGTCCCACTTTCAACCTCACTACTATAAAACACTTTTTCTCTCTTCCCCTTTCCCTCACACACCATCCCCTCAACCCTCTTTACTCTCGCATAGTAAGTCCCCCATTCTCTTCTCCTTCTTCAACCCTTCATCCCTCAACTCACATTCTTCATATTGCATGCAACACATTTCTCAACTCCATCCAACTGATACATATACATGTATTTGAATTTGGTGGTTGATGGTAAGAGCAGCCTCTCCGGTGAAAGAGGGTGAGAAGAGGAGATAGTGTGGCGGTGTAGGGAGGTAAAAGGAATAGAATAGAATACAATAAAGGAGGTTTCTTTAGGAGGAGGGTCCCTCGTTCACATGGAGGCATCAACGGCTTTAATGTTCCTATCTGCTATAGCGGCCTATTTAATATGGTTCACCTTCGTCACTCGCTCCCTCAAAGGTCCACGTGTTTGGCCCCTATTCGGCAGCCTCCCCGGCCTCATCCAACATGCCAACCGCATGCATGACTGGATCGCTGACAACCTACGCGCCTGCGGCGGCACCTACCAAACCTGCATCTGCGCCCTCCCCTTCCTCGCACGCAAACAGTGCCTCATCACTGTCACCTGCGACCCCAAAAACCTCGAGCACATCCTCAAGCTCCGCTTCGACAACTACCCTAAGGGCCCCACCTGGCAGTCCGCCTTCCATGACTTGCTCGGTCAGGGTATCTTTAACTCCGACGGCGACACCTGGCTCTTCCAGCGTAAAACAGCCGCGCTCGAATTCACCACGCGCACCCTGCGCCAAGCCATGGCGCGTTGGGTCAACCGCGCCATAAAGCACAGGTTTTGCCCCATCCTAGCCACAGCCCAGGAAGAAAACAAGCCGGTGGATCTCCAAGACCTCTTGCTTCGCCTCACTTTCGATAACATATGCGGCTTGGCTTTCGGGCAGGACCCTCAGACTCTCGCTGCGGGGCTCCCAGACAACGTTTTCGCTCTTTCCTTTGACAGCGCCACCGAAGCCACTTTGCAACGCTTCATTCTGCCGGAGATTCTCTGGAAGCTCAAGCGACGGCTCCGCCTCGGCATGGAAGTGAGCCTCAGCCGAAGCCTCAAACACATCGACCAATACCTCTCCAGCATCATCAAGAACCGCAAACTTGAACTCCTCAACGGCACTGGCTCCCACCACGACGACCTCTTGTCCCGCTTCATGAGGAAAAAGGAAACCTACTCGGAAGAGTTCCTCCAACACGTGGCACTCAACTTCATCCTGGCTGGGCGTGACACGTCATCGGTGGCCCTCAGCTGGTTCTTCTGGCTCTGCATCAAGAACCCGCGCGTGGAGGAGAACATCCTTCATGAACTCTGCACTGTTCTGCTCTCTACTCGTGGAGAAGACATCTCCACGTGGCTGGAAGAACCTCTCGTGTTTGAAGAGGTAGACCGTCTCGTCTATCTCAAAGCAGCCTTGTCCGAGACGCTGCGCCTTTACCCTTCTGTTCCTGAAGACTCCAAACATGTGGTTGAGGACGATGTTCTCCCCAATGGGACTTTCGTTCCGGCGGGCTCCTCCGTCACATATTCGATTTACTCCGTTGGGAGGATGAAGTTCGTATGGGGCGAGGATTGCCTGGAGTTCAAGCCAGAGCGGTGGCTCTCTCCCGAAGGGGACAGAATTCAGCTTCAAGACTCTTACAAGTTTGTTTCCTTCAATGCGGGACCCAGGCTTTGTTTGGGGAAGGACCTGGCCTACCTGCAGATGAAGTCCATTGCGGCGGCGGTTCTGCTGCGCCACCGCCTCGCTGTCGCGGCGGGCCACCGCGTGGAGCAGAAGATGTCGCTCACGCTCTTCATGAAGTACGGTCTAAAGGTGAACGTGTGCCCTAGGGATCTGAAACCCGTGCTGGAAAAGATAAAGACCGCGGGTGTTAATGTTGGTCAAAAGTGACTTTGATTTGCTTAATTAAACAGATAGATACGTCATCGGGTTAAATAAAGCAATAATTAAGCGTTATAATATAAGAATTTTATATCTTTTATATCATTATTATTATTACTACTTAATATTGAAAATATTGAATGATGATGTGTCGTTTTATTTGTGTTAATTAGTTTAATTTTCGCTTTCTGTTGTATAGATGGAATTTGCCTTTACTCACAAGTTCCAATTCTCATTTCTACTGTGATTTTGATGAATACGTACTATACATGTTTCTTTGAATGACAATAGTTCACCCTATCAATAATATTTTTATTTTTTTATATTTATTTTTACTAGTTAAATATAATATTTTATTGTTAAAAAGAGTTGTATAGTGGAAAGTAAAGGGAGAATAGTGGATGTATTACTGATATTCTTTTATCATTTTTGATAAAAAAAGGTTAATGCTGCGCTGCCGAAACCTACATTACTTTGTTCTGTAATTTAAGGTACTATAATGCATTCGTGAATAGAAAAGTTTCTGGTACCAAGGTAGTTTTGCCTACTTACGTATTTAAAGCCTTGCATGGTCTTTGTCACGATAATGAAGAGATCCAATTTGTAACTACCTCATTTCCAGAATTGGGATGTTTGGATTTGAGGCCATGCTTGCTTTTGATGCATATACTGTTTTTTCAACAATAAAACAGACAAAATTATAGAGTTGCACGTGAGTTGGTGTACTAAGATTTGGAATAAAGCAGAAAAACGGTGCACTCTAGTTTCATTTAATTACAATTTTCTTAGATTTTGTTCTGGTTTGTATCCCCTCAATTGTAAAGTCCTAAAAAATATCTAATATACCTTGTACATACATATGAGGGTTTTTTTTTTTATTTTGGTGTACTTTTCAATTTTAATTCCCAAAATAGGTAGAAAAAAATTATTTATCAAAATAGGCAAATTCTGTCAGCTAGACAGACATAATTTCAAACTGATCAAAATAAAAGTGACATGTTGACAATTTCAATTAATGATATTAATTAAAATCATTTCTCTCTCTGCAATAATTTTTTAATTATTTTATACTATGATTCTTAAGTTTAACAATTAACAAAATAACTAATAATAATAATTATTATATAATAATAATTAACAAACTATAACATGAATATTAAGAGATAAAAAATTATTTTAAATTAAAATAAAATAACATAATGATAATAATAATAAAATAATTTTAATTAAATTCATATGAATTTAATTTAAATAATAATAATAAGAATAATTTCATACAAATTTAATTTAAAAAGTATTTATTATTATTGAATTCACTTATTATTAATTATTATTA
>Ga0099824_1006690_pt1 | contig 15688 bp, 6 predicted proteins | sample SiratrowhiteBW_FD_76837 | JGI IMG/M metagenome (GOLD analysis project Ga0099824, IMG submission 76837) | Root nodule microbial communities of legume samples collected from California, USA - Siratro white BW | ecosystem: Host-associated > Plants > Roots > Nodule | place: USA: California...
AAAATATATATATATATATATATATATATATATATATATATATATATATATATATATCGTGTCCAAGTGTATATATGTAAAAATTTTATATTTTACCCCTTAAATTAAATAAATAATAAATTTTATAAAATAAATCAAACTAAACAAGAATTTCAATTAAAAACAAAATTAAATTATCAACAAGTGTTCAAAAATAATTCATAAGCATAAATCAAAAAGACCAGATCGTCTAGGTGAGAAATCGAGGAGATCAATAAGAATGAGACAAGAGTCAAACTCACATAAGGGAATGATACCATCTTCAACCAAAAACCTTAAGGCATTAGGTTTGTGAGTCTTCTTTTTTATATGTTGCTCAACTTTCTCATTCCTACTCAACGTGGGACTTAGACTCACATTTGGATACCTAACAATCTCTCCCTCAAGTGAGAGTCCCTCTTCTATATTTGTACACTCCCCCTCGAGTGGAAACATTTTCAAACACGAGTATCTCACTTACAAACAATCCTCAACTTTCTCATTCCTACTCAATGTGGGACATAGACTCACACTTAGATACCTAACAACGATGTATCTAGGTTAAAATGTCTCTAATGTGGAATGTAATATGATGTCCTTCTTACTTATAACTTGTATCCATTTATAGATTTTTTTCCTTACAGATTTTGGATTCAGATTATGTTTATTGTTTCTAATATTATTTGTCTCATATTTTGTAGATTTTATTCTCCTATTCTTTTTTCTCTAAGATTTTGTTTTTAATTTTCTAGATTCTGTGGATTTGTTTCTAATTATTTATTTCATATTTTGTTTCCACTTTTCTTTCATATATTTTATTTCTAGATCTGTTTCAAATAAATGAATTTGACTTTGACTATCAGACCAACGCACATCAATGACAAACTCACTCTTCTCAAACTTTGCACCAGCTTAGCATACACTGATAAAATGTCTATTGCAACAAGAATTAGACCATTTTTTATATTAAAAGTTACAATTAAAATAATTGTAGTTAAATCTCAAATAAACCTAATTAGGTAAATTGTAATCAAAATAATGAATTTATTCAATATTATAGTTCAAAAAGATTAAAATTAAATATTTTAAGTGAGTGAAAATATACCTATGAGAAAACTACAATTTTTTTGTACAATATCATTTAAATAGGTTAAAAATATCTAAAAAATAAGATTATTATTTGTAAATTTATTATAACCAATAATATATATATATTTCATATAGTACTTAAATTTATTTATTATCATCAAAATTAGGAGTGATCATTCACACAAGTCATCCAAATTCTAAATTCTAAAACATCTTCTACTCCTTTTTTGAAAATTATTTTGAAAATATCTTATATTTAACAAAATTAATACTACACTTAAAATTAGATTAGTAATTCAACAAACATTCTACAAATTTAAATAAAAAATATTTGATTTTAATTTTTTTTTACCAACTCACATCTTGGTAATTGCCTACTCATCTTTTACTCGTAATGCATTTATAAAAAAGAGTAAAGTTATTCCATTTGTCTCAAAGAGGTTTGGAAATAGGTCAGGCAGGCTAGAGGAGTCCATGACTTGCTCCCATCAAACCAATTTTCTTGGAAGCAGGTTAGACCTAGTTTTTTTTTTTTTTTCTTCCAAAACATATTTGATTCAAAAGTCTTTCTAGATCTAACAAGTCAATGCATTTAAGTAAATAGTTATACTTTTATAAATACCATTATTATATTAAATTTGTTATAATCTATTAAACGCATTTATTTATTTTAAGTATGCTGATCTACGTAAAAGATCAATCTTATAAGATTATTAAAAGATAAATTTATATCTTACTTAAAGAATTTATAACAACATAGTTTTTAAATAAATAATTTATTATGCTATAGTGTATATTCATAATTATATTTAATAAACATATATTACATAATAATATAAAACAAATCATCAAATTTTTGAAAGATCTTGTAACAAAAATATGTTTCTAAATAGACTTGTAGAATAAGTTAGATCTTCATGTAGAGCTTATCAGGTATTAAAAAATATATATGACAAATAAGTAATATATATGACAAATAAGTAAGTGATTCGTATATTTTTCCTTTTTCTAACAAAGGTTAGAATCATATATCTACCAAAGTTTTCATTTCATAGTCTCCAAGTATGTAGTTGCAACTTTTTCTTAACAAAATCCAAATTTATTTTTCTTGGTTTTCGATGAAATGTTAAATTTTCTTTTATTTGTACTAATGTTTGTACTTGCAGGTGAAAAAAATAATACATTTAGGGTAAGAAAGAGAGATATTGTAGTAAAACTATTTTCATAAGTAATAGTTTATTATCATTCTTAATTTTTACCTAAAATCTTTAAAATAATTTTTTTTAAACAACCAAAAATAAATTAAATAGAAAGAGCACTTTAAGGGTGCTCAAACCCTTATACATCATAATAGACTTGGAAATGTGTATCAATACAACCTATACACCTATTTCAAACATTATTAGACCAAACACATTGGTTCCACGTATGATATTTGTACAAGTAAGAGTATCTAACAAAAATGAATCTATGACAACCAAGTATAGTAAATCCACAATCTAGAACAATCCTGAACAAAACTCCTACACTTCTTATGATACCTTTGTGTTAGGTATTCAAGTGTGAGTCTAAGTCCCACATTAGGTAGGAATGAGAAAGTTAAGCAACATACAAGAAAGAAGACCCACAAATCTAATGCCGTAAGGTTTTGGGTTGGAGGTGGTGTCATTCCCTTGTGTGTTGGGCTCTTGTTCTCATTCTTGTGAGATCTCCTCGATGTTTTCCCTTGGATTCTCCCAACAAGTGGTATCATGGTTTGCGGCTTGGGTGACCCTGTATCGAAAGTCTTCCTGATGGAGATTTCAGGCAAGCGTGTCCCGTATAAGTGTGTGAACGGCGGTACAAGTAAGAGGTCGTTTGCTTCCGTTGGAGGGGAAATGTATCAATGTGGAGGAGGGACTCTCACTTGAGGGGGAGATTATTAGGTATTCAAGTGTTTGTCTAAGTCCCATAGAATGAGAAAGTTGAGCAACATATAAGAAAAAAAACCCATAAACCTAATGCCTTAAGGTTTTGGGTTGAATGTGACACCATTCCCTTATATACATATAAGAAAAAAGACCCATAAACCTAATGCGTTAAGGTTTTGGGTTGAATGTGACGTCATTCCCTTATATGGGTTGGCTCTTGTCTCATTCTTGAGGTTTCTCCCCTTGGATTTCCCAACAAGTGGTATCAGAGCCGATGGTTTGCGGCTTGGGTGACCCTGTATCGAAAGTCTTCCTAATGGAAGTTTTAGGCAAGTGTGTCCCATATAAATGTGTGAACGGCGGTACAAGAAAGAGGTCAGTTGCTTCCACTCGAGGGGGAGTGTATCAATGTGGATGATGGACTCACACTTGAGGGGGAGATTGTTAGGTATTCAAGTGTGAGTCTAAGTCCCACATTGGGTAGGAATGAGAAAGTTGAGCAACATATAAGAAAGAAGACCCACAAACCTAATACCTTAAGGTTTTGAGTTGGAGGTGGTGTCATTCCCTTGTGTGTTGGGCTCTTGTTCTCATTCTTGTAAGATCTCTCCGGTGTTGTCCCCTTGGATTCTCCCAACACTCTGCTAATCTTAGTTGTTGAATTTGGTCTTATCTCCACATCCGCTTATGCTTTTAGTGAATGACTTGCCCCTGTCAGATTCATACACTCCCTCTGATTCATTTGCTACACACAACTACTGGAGTTGATCCAATCTCACCATTTATGTGTACCTGCAAAACAGACATGCTTCTATTTGTTAGGTATCCTAGTATGAGTCTAAGTCTCACATTGGGTAGAAATGAGAAAGTTGAGCAACATATAAGAAAGATTTATTGGTTGGGTTGTTTCTCTTCTTATGAGGCCCAAACCCATTATGTTTTGGTGTGTCTATGACACATGACAGGCCCAATATAATGCATCATTATAATTAGAGTAAAAGGCTAACCTTAAGAGTGTGTCACTATGTGTGTACCTGGGTGTGCAACTATGTGTACCACCGTGAGAGTTTTGGTGTGTGTGGAGAAGTGTGTGACCAACTGCTTTGAAGAAAAGAGAGAGAGGTAATTCGCAGCTATTTCCTATAGCAATATGTGTTGGTTGTTTTAAAGATCTAACGGTGAAACTTTGTCTGATTGAGCTGAAATTTTTATTGAAGATTCCTCACTCATATTTCTTCAATTTGGACGGTGTGATTATCTACTGGAAGTTTGTAGAACTGTCAGGAATTTTGTAAAGAGCTGCTGCCCGCAGCAAGTTCGTGTTACTGTCAGTCTTGATTGTTTCGGAGATCCAACGGTGAAATCTTCTCCAATTGCTCCGAAATTTTAATTGGAGTTTTATCACTCAGAGTTTGTTGTTTTGGACGGTCGGATTTGAGATGAAAGCAGTAATTTGTTTCCAGAAAATTCGTGAACGTTGTCTATTTTTCTGGTGACGAGATTCTTGAACTCTTCCTTATTAATTTCAATTTGTTGATATTTTTGGGCCATTGTTGGCGACCGTTTTGAGGATTAGGAAGAGTTGTATTGATATGCTCTATGATTAATTTTGTGAGACTCATTGTACCTTTGTTTTGGTATTAGTGGAGTATTTACCGTCTTGTGGGTTTTTTAATCTCTATTAAAAAGTTTTTCCCATGTTAATTATTGGTGTTGATATATTCTTCTGTTTTCGACTGCATATTGGTTTTGTTTGGATTGATTGATTGCATTCAGAGTGTTTCCATATTGTTCTGATAAAAGTGAATCTTATTGCTTCCGCTACCTGACTCCCATCAACTGGCATCAGAGCTTATCGGTTTTGAGCCTGTGGTTTGGTGAACAATGGAAACTAACACATGTAACATAATTACTCTGAATGGCTCCAATTATAATATTTGGAAGACAAAAATGGAAGATTGGCTTTATGTAAAAAAAATTTCGTAATGAGAAACCTTAAGGTTTTGGGTTGAAGGTGATGTCATTTTTTGTGTGATTTTGGCTCAGTTCTCATTCTTGTGAGATCTCCCTGGTTTTGTCCCCTCCTCGAATTACCCAACACTATTATGCTAGACCAATGATTTGTCCCCTCCTCGAATTATCCAACACTATTATGCTAGACCAATGATCAGAGACACTTGAATGATGAGAAGTGTCAATCCCAATATAAGAATAAGATTCTTGTCAACTTGTATTTTAGCCATAAAGAACCTTTAACTATGTTAGACATAAAATCTCTTCATTATTAATAACCCCATCATTAAATATTACTTTATTTTTATAGTTCTATGTCTACATATCTGATATACAATAGTCACTCATACTTTTTTTCATATTCTATTGGTCCTATTAATTTGACACAATTGAAAATTCTGATATTTTAATAAGTTTAGGATTAGAGTTTGATATTTTAAAGTAAAATAAGATGAGAAAGTATTTTAATAAGATATAAACTTACCATGTGCAAAAAATATTATGTACAATTATTTTGTATATTATTATGTATATTACATCAATGATACCCCTGACATTATATTACAGTTATGTTGTTGTGCATATTTAATATGCACTGACATGATATTACACATTTATGACATAATCAAAGTGTTACTCCTTGACTTTCTTTTTTGAAATATAATTCTGTGTGTACAATATATAAGGTTTTTCAATCATCACTGATCATGAAACCAACGTATCAGGTCAGTGATGTCACCAATTCATAGACACCAATAAGTGATGTCCTTCTTATAAATTCAATTTCATTATTGCATGACACGTTCAATAAATCTGCTTATTTTTTTTTTCGTTCAATTATTTAAGTTTTTATAATATCCTTCATGTATTAGTTTAGACTTAGTGTTCTCATTAATTAATATCTGGATAAGCATCTCTCCAGTTCCCATTTTTTTATTTGAGAGAAATTTCCATGTTTAAGAACTTAATTTTTTCAAGAATTTACAAAATTGATAATTTATCTCTTAACTATTTCTCTTCCTTTATTGTTTATTTTATTTTCCATCATCTTTTTTCTTTTCTCTTTTTCAACTAAGCACTGTCACGCATATATCAGACACGTTATTTATTGTGCAACCACTGAACATTACGAGAAACATTACTCATAAAATTTTATTCAGTTTTTTTTTACTAAAAAATGTAATGAGAAAATAGTTTTAGAAGAAAAGTGGTACAATTAAAATAGTATTTACATATTTGATTACGAAAATAAAAAAAAAATCTATATAAATAGAAAAATCAATTGTTTAACTTTCATTTTAATATTATTAATTTTTAGATAAATTTATTTTTTTATCTTTTTATTTTTACTTTTAAAAAAATTGACTTAATTCTTTATTTAATTGACGACTAGGGACTAATTTTGAATTTATGACACCAAGTCAAGCTGCTCAATCATAATTTTTTATTATAGTAAGTTTATTTTTTATTTTTTATTTTTTTGTGTTTGAGTTAGTTTTGAGTTGTTTTCTCTAATGTGTTCTTTGGTAAACATGTTTTGATGTGGTATGTATGGCTTTAGGATTAGTCTTTGTTAGCTCAAGATTCTAGTGATTTGGTTAGATCGATGATCAGAACTTTCTAGTGTAGGTTAAGTTATCTTTGTGTCTTTAGAAGTTAGAGTTCTTTATGAGTACTCAGGCGTCCAATCAAGTAAGAGAACACATGTTTTTTGCTCATATCTCTAGTTAAATGATTGGAAATATCTTTTATTTTGAATTAGTTAAACTGAGAGTGAATTTACTTAAATAATTGTAGAACTCTAAATAGGATCAAGTGAGTAAAATAGGGATTATAATATTCTAAACACGTAAGAAAGGATTTGAAAAATCCAATTTGAGGTATCTGGACCAATTTTAGAAATTTGTAAATTTTGTAGAATTATGCAGACTCACTAAGTAAAGTTCGGCTTGCTGGGTGAAATTCATAATTTAGAAAATCTGAGAGCATTGGCCGTTGAACAAGCCATACTCGCAAAGCGAATTCTGTCCTAAGGGTTCGGTTGGTTGCTGGGCAAGCAACGTTCTCATTAGGTGAAATTGAGGGAATAAAATACCAGAGAGATCATTAATTTTTGGGCGAGTCATACTTGCTAGGTGAATTTGGTCCTAAGGGTTTGGTCGTTAGGCAAGCCTAGCTCTAGTTGGGCAATTTTATTAATTGAAACCTTCATTAAAGTATTCACTGGACAAAAATTCTTATTTATGAAATTCTATATTTTTTTATTTTTATGTTGAAATATTTTTTTCCATATTAAATTAATAATATGTAATTGATTATTTATAAAGTAAGAAATGGTATACAATGTATGTTATATGATGTAATGTTAGACACAATTATTCTCAAGAAAGACAATACTATGTTGAGATGTCTAGGATATGTATTGAATTAGAGATTTGTCTAGAAGAAGATATCCTAACTCTATTGGTATATTGAAATCATATAGATGAAAATTATTAAATGGTGAGAATCAAAAGAGGTTCATAACATTGAATATGCGGTTTGATAGTTTATAATTACATGTTCAAGTTTTATTTAATCCCAATGCTTGATCTTAATAAAACTTCAGGATTTTTTCACTTTTGTTATTCTTAATTTTCATTTCTTTTATACATAAAAATTATTTGGACTAACTTAGTGTTCTAGCCTTTGTGTGATCTTGTGTTGCAAGGTTTGATTCACTATAACTAGATCATCTATTAAGCTCGAGACATTAAACAAGCTTTTCATGGGAGTCAATCCATAGATTTAGTTTGCTACTCAATTCACTATGTTTCTAGCACAATTCAAAAGAATTCTCTCGGGAATTATAATGCCTAACACAATTCAATTGCACTTAATGCAATTGGAATAAGATTGTCTTGAGTGAGGACGACGCCTAGTGCCATATGTATCGCGCCCAATGCAGTATTATATTTTTCTTATGTGGAGGTGTACACCTAAAATGGTGTATGATAATGGAATGTGGCATGTGGTTCCAACGGGTAAAAGAAAAATGAAATTTTGAGCTAGGAAGTCTGCTAGCTTTTCATGTACCCTTGACTGAGGAATTTGTTGTATAGGCTGCTTGGCCTGGTGTCCAGACTCATTTGCAGGAGGAGGTGAGCATGTCAAGAGAAAGTTGGAGTTGACGCAGGAGATTCTGATGATGCTTAAAAAGAGGACCAGACTCTATGATGACCAGTTCTGAAGAATAAAATTTTGCATGATTCTATTTTATTTTATTCTTAGACTTCATTTTTTCAGTTTTTTTTTATTTTGATAATAAAGTGACTTAAGTGATGTGACATATATGATGCAATAGGTTATATGACTTTGAGTGGTTTGCATGTCAATGATGAGAATTTTGTGTGTTGTTCTTATGTGAAAATTGTCAATTGAATGTTGATATCCCTGATAAGTATTAAGTTTGTGGTTGCTCTCCTGTAGTATGATTGAAAGTGCATTTATTGTTTTATTTATTAATGATTGTGGCATATTTGTAACAACTTTTGAGAACCAATATTTTAACTAGGTGAGATTTTGTGATTCAATGTTTAAATTTAGTAAGTATTACCACTTTTGACTTATAAAAGATTTTGCTTGAGTTTTAATGTTGATTATTTATTTGGAGGTTTACATGTGATTAAAGTAATTTTTGTCTTTATCTAATTAATAGTTTGATCCAAATAGCCAACCTTGTTATTTTAGAATAAAACCTTTGTGCAATCTTTTTTGAACCTTAAAAGAAATTTATATTTTTATCCTTGAACTCTTTATTGAGAAATAATTCACCACTCACTATGAGTTAAGAGAGCAAGAAGATCATGATCATTAGTGTGGTTCTCAAACAAGAAGAACCCTTTAGCTGATCTAATAGATTATTAAAATAAATTGATTATATTCTTTTTTATTAAACATGAAAACTCAATCGGAATAATCTAATTGGACATTGATAGATTATCTATCAATCTTTATATTTGAGATAAATTTCAGATAATCAATTATTACTAGATTATATAAGATAACAATTGATTAAGTCATGTAAGATAATCGGTTATAATATAAAAAGTCATGTGAATGTACCACTTTCATAATTTAAAAAATAATTAATTATATTTTAACATAATTGATTAATATGTCTTGAAAATGTTTTTTTAAAGCATTTTAGAAAAAAATTAAGTTATACTTAAAAGACAAATAATGAATATGATGCATAAAATTGATAAAATCTAAATCTCATACATGAATGACACACATTGTAGGTAAATAACACTAACACTAGTAGAATGCAAGGTTAATCATCAAAGTAAAAAAATAAGGATTCTTCAATCTTTAAAATTCTAATCAACATTATACATTACAAGAAAAAAAACTATTTAGAAACCAATTTTTAACTATCAAATAAAATGATTGCTAATTGTGATTAAACTAATCACCAAATTAGGTTTTGGTTGCTAAATAGCAACAAAATAAAAGTAATGATTGAATTTACTGACAAATTAAGTCAAAATAATTTGTATCTAACATTACCTACCAAGGTTTAGTCATTTATACCATTAGATTCTAAATTGGTATCTAAGTTAGATATCAACTTAATTTAATTATTACTTTTATTTTGTAGTTATTTAGTAAACAAAATCTAATTTGATGATTATTTTGATCACAATTAATAACTATTTTATTTGATAGCTCCAAATTTATCTCTAAATAATTTTTTCTTATAATAATATTGCCGAGACTTCTATATAAAAAAGAAGTTACCCTTAAATTATAGTCTAGTTTAGCTACACATAGAAAGGTTTATAATGATTCTAAATTGTAGTATCATGAATATTCCTTCATATTTAGGGATACAGGTAGGAGGTAATTGTAAAAAAAAGATTATGATAGAAAAAAATAAGAAAACGTTGGTGAGATGAATGGAAAACGTATTTCTATTACTAATAGGGTCACTTTCATTAAATTTGTGTTAACTAAATTTGATGAAACATTACTAATATTTTTGTTCTATCTATCACCGCCTAAAATGCCAGTTAGTATGGAGAAAAAGGTTAAGAAAATTCAACGAGAGTTTTTCTTAGGATGAAAACATAAGAGTCGGAAAATTGCTTATGTCAAGTGGGATAATATATGTAAGTATATGAAGCTATGTATGGTTAACTGTTATTTGGACTATGGATGTAGAGAAATAACTTAGGAAGCATTAGGTATGTAGAGAAGATTTTTTAAATTTAGCCCAGTGCATCTGGATAACAAATAAGTACCTAAAAACAGTTTTTTCTACTCAAACCAGTGCCTAAATCAAATTTTATCCATTAAGTCCATGAGGTGATATCATAGAAAAGGACCTCAATAGAACCGAGACCAAAGGAGAAAGTGATGAATTTATTTTTATTATTATTATTATTTTTTTTTTTTTTTTTTTTTTTGCTGTTGTGTACTAACATATGCAGGACCAAAAACAAAAGAAGCAACTAGAATGTTCTCAAATCTGAAAGAGTGAGAATGCGTGTAGTATTACATTTTATGTTGTGTACTTTCTTTAATGTATAAGCATAAACTACACATTTTAAACAAGTTTTTTTTGAAGGTTTAAACATTAATTAAAACTGATATAGATAGAAGTCTATTAGTATATTATAAATAGAAGGTTTCTAGTATCTAATCTAATATGAAAATTAGACTTTATTTGTATATATGGCATTCTCCAATTCAAAATTTACAAAAGGAAATATCTCATTCTAGTAGAAGAAAAGATCTTGGTCCACAAAGAAAAACACAAGTCGATCTTGCTAGCTATCGTGGTAGAATCAATTTTTTTTTTCCTGAAAGCTCTCAAAAGCATGAACAATTATTCTTGGGGCTTCGTAGTTTGTTCTTATGGTGTTAGTAGTAGTTTTGTACATCTTGAAACGTTAAGGCAGAAAAGGTGTGTTGAGGAAATGAAAAACATGTAAATAAATTTTGTCATTGTGGAGAAGACATTAATTGCACGTATGTAACTAACTGGATAGATAAAAAGGACCAGCCATGAGCCATATGCTACTTCTCAATAGTGGAAGTTACACACTTTATATTTTTAGTCCAGACAATTGCCAACTGACCCAACAAATATCAAAGTCATCACCTTTTCAATTGCCCACGTGACATCAACATCCCTCTAAGCTCAAACTACTAAAAAATGAAATTTTTTTGAAGGGAAAGTTTTGAACACAAAGGAGGAAAACACAAAAATATCTTATACAGACTTTATGTGTGTTAATTATTTGACTAATTAATGAGACAGTGGTGTATATGAAGCAGTTGGTTATGAGTAGCAATTGGTGCTAATTTGGTACAACATATGTATATAGTATGCCTTGATGGACAATGCATTAAAGGGTTTGGACATAGTTGAGAGATTGGGGCACATTACACGGCAAGAACAGAGGACACTTTCACTAAGATATTGCTTCAAAATTACCCCTACCCTGGATTCGAAGCAATTTAAGCCAGAATTGAATTAATGAATTGGAACTATTTCATGGCCTAAATTGATAGCTCCATATTTAATTTTGCACTGTGGAAGTAGCTTTTGTTTTTGGGGCCGGGATACATTGTGAAACAACCTTCCCCCACCACATATTGCATGCAAATGGTACCTGCAGGTGTGTGGGGCCATCATTTGTTTTCACTTTACCACAAGATAAAATTGACCACATCAGAACAAGCTCAAGTTAAATTCAATAGATAATTTCCATGGCTGCGAACTAGTTAGAGATATAAAAATTGAAATTTAGGTGATGCTTGATCTAACTTAATTTTTCTATTTTGGAATTTTCCTTAAAGTTAAACTCTGAAACAGGAGTTTAAAAGTAAAATATGTTGTTTATCAATTTTTATCAAGAAGAAAAATGATTTTTTTCCTAAATGTTCTTTTTTACCCACCCTTTTTAAAAGTTACCTTTTTTATTTTTCTTTTATAAGTAAATTAGTAAAATACTTTAATTAGTAAAAAATGTACTGTAAATTAGTAAAACACTTTAATTTAAATTAATAATAAATTGATATCCATTTATTTATTTATACCTGATAAAGGTTAAAAACACATTCTTTTTAATATATATTCTCTCTCGTGAGTGAAAATTTATTAAAACTTATAAAAATAAGGAACTCATCTCTGGTTTAACTACCCATCTTATTTAATGACTGTCTCTCATATTTATGTAGTTTTAAATAAATTTTAATTATTAAAAAGGAGTGAATCCGTATTCCTAGTATCTCTGTTCTTTTACAATATACCTTTTCAAAACTTTCCCACTTTATGGGAATTAAATTCAGTATAGGTATTTCATGACTTTGCTTTTTTTTCTTTTCTCTGATATTTGCGAACAATAAATGGAAGTTGAGATTATATAAATGGCACATATAATGAATACATATTACGCTGGCAAAGATCATGGTTTGGATCAGGAGGTTGTTATTTTATATTGTGGTCCTAATGCGAACATTAATATCACGGGTTGGCAAGAAGAAATAACCGAAAATGGTGTGGGGCATGTCACATGTTAGAGGCACTGTCAGCTTCAACCTTGACCCTTCCAATGGGTCCACAGAAAACTGCAGAATTTCTCTCATAAGATAGATTACTAAGATTAAACTCAAGCATTGCAGCCTCCAAATTTGAAAAATTATTCGACACTATCCATGTAAAAGGGCACACATGTATTCATTCCATGACAGCAACAACCTATTTGCGCCGCGATACAAAAGTTATGTGTTTCATTTCATACTATATAGTAGTAATAATTAGAACTCATGATGTAGTCCATTTTATTTACAGCCATAGAAGCTGACCACAATTGATTACTACTACAAAGTGACACATAATTAAAACTAACCAAGAACTGCTTCACATGGATCCCATGGTAGTCTTTCGCGTTGGTGTCTAGAAAGTACAAACCAAACCCTACCCAGAAGAGAGAGTGATAAATAAGTGAGAGAGACATGGACATGCACACGACACAAATAAATGCTCTAGACTAGACTATTACATAAGTAAGCTCCTAATAATGGCTGCTTGAGCACTGTTGGAGTCTGTGTTAGCCAGAAGCTCTGATAACCGATCACTTAGATCATCAACCTCTCTGTGCAAGTTCTTTATATAGTTGCATGTCTCCTGCAATACCTTAGCAGCCGAAACCTGCAACACCCACATACACATCATTATCAGTATAAACTTCATTGTTTTTCACATTTCATCATTCATGCATATGCTTTTACAAAATCAATTAATCAGAAGTTTTGTATTATAATATGCTATGTATAATAAAATATATTATTGTTGTTATTATTTTAATATGCGTAAGTAATGCAGTTAATTTAGTGAATGGGGCAAGAGGGAGGAATCTGAGTTGGACTATAGGGGCAAGTTGTGGGTAGAGAAAAGAAGGGGAGGTGAGTTATCTAGGAAAATGAAAATGAAAATGAAAGTGCAATGTATGTGAGTGTGAGAGTGTGCATGTGAGTGAGAGAGAGGTGGATGAGAGGGACAGTGAGAAAAGGAGAGGGAGGAAGGATAATAAATACCTTGTCGGAGCGTCTGGCTCGAAGCTCGGGGATGAGTTGTTGCAACTTGGAAACGAGATCGGTGATTTGGGCATCGGTGATCTCGGCGGAAGCGCCGGATTGTCTGGAGCGGGATCTTCTGGTGGACATTGTTGTGAATTAATGGAGGGTGAGAAATGTTATATGGTGGTGGAAGAGGAAAATGGAGAGTGAGGGGGGATGGGGGTTGTCAGAGGAGAATGAAGTAAAGAAAGTTATCTTGAGTGAGTATGTGAGTATGGAGGGGGGAAAGGGGAGGGAAGGAATATTTAAGAGGGGGGAATTGGAGAGAAAAGAAAAGAAAAGAAAAGAAAAGGAGAATGAAAAAGGGAATTTATAGAGGGGAGAGGGATTAAGGAGGGATTAAGGGGGGTGAAGTGAAAGATGCATGGTTGAGGTTGTTATTAATAGGGTTTAGGGAGAGAGAGAGAGAGAGAGATTGAGAAGGAAGAAGGAAGGGAATGGGAGAGATACGCCATACTGTCCTTTCTGAATTTGTCCCTGGGGTTAGACTTCAAATGGCTTAAACCAAATGTGGTTGTTTATTAGCCAACGACGCGGGACCTCTTTGTGTCAGTCTCAGCACGCAAGCCCACGTTATCTTACTACTTCCTTGTCATCTTAATCATTTCATACCTTATTAATCCCTTCTCATCAAATTTATACTCTTTTTACCTTTCATCTTCACTTTTTTTTTTCTTTTTTCCATGATGATTTTATTTAATTTTTAATGAAATCATATTTTATGACATGATTAGGGTTGATTTGATATAATTTAGTTTAATTAAACAAGATGTAGATTAAAACTTGAATGCTGTATAATACCCAAAAATATATATCAAATTATAATAATTAAATTTATTTTTTAAATAATGTCAGTGTTGTAATATCTTATTATTCAAGCAAAATTTGTGAGGATTACTTAAAATAACGCGGCATGATGAGATTTATATGAATAAAATAAAATTTCACGAATTCTTTTTACCTTATTTTCAACACACAAACTCATCAGTGCTTCCTTTTTATATTTTTTTTATAATATTTTACATTTTCACGAATTGTTACATCAATTGTTTACTAAATCAACTTTTTAGAACCATCATAAACTCGCAACTTCTATATTTTGTAAAACCCCGTTTAAAAACTATGTATATTATCATTTTATTTTAAATTTTTATTTATACTTTTATCATTTAAAAACGATATTTTATTATTAAAAGCGGTCTTCAAATGGTTAGTGTGAAATAACTTTACATTTTTACTTCAACCAAGAACCTCGCAAAAATCTCTCAAACGAATCCCACAATGTCAATGTTGAAATATTTTAATATTATATATGTTATTTGTGACCCATTTACTTTCAAAACAAAAATTCTACCACTAGCAACTCAAATTCAAATTGGGTCCCGCCAAGTTTCTCTCCAACAACAAATTTTTCTAAGATATATAATTTCTATTTATTGTGTATTTCATCATATTACTCCTCATTAATCTTATTCTTATAAGACCCTGTATTATAAAAGTTAGAATTGATATACAAAATATAAAATGATTTTATAAATTATTTTAAATTCTCTATTATTAAGTAATATAAAACTATTTTAGTGTATAAGAACAAAACTACTAACACATGCTTTTTTAGTACACTTCTTTTAGAGCATAATGTTCATTGTCTATATAAAATAGTTTTATATTGTTGCCTTAACAGAAATAATTGGTATAACTTTTTTAAAAATCTAACAACTTATTATAGACGATGTTGAAAAAGAATATATATAGTTTATAATTTCTTTCTTTCTTTCTTTTGTGTATAATATTAGTTAAAAATTATAAACATAATATTATCGAAGGACTTGCTACTCATAATTTTGTATTATCATAAATTTTATTCATTAAAAATATGTCTTAAAAGGAATAACTCTTAAAAAAAAAAAAAAAAAAAAAAAAAAAAAAAAAAAAAATTTTTAAAAAAAAAATTAAAATTGAAATATTTTAAATAAATTTTAAAAAAACCAAAACTATTTTTTTTTTTTTTTTTTTTTCAAATTTCG
>Ga0099824_1006692_pt1 | contig 15687 bp, 7 predicted proteins | sample SiratrowhiteBW_FD_76837 | JGI IMG/M metagenome (GOLD analysis project Ga0099824, IMG submission 76837) | Root nodule microbial communities of legume samples collected from California, USA - Siratro white BW | ecosystem: Host-associated > Plants > Roots > Nodule | place: USA: California...
GATGGTTATTTTAATACCTTTGGTGGTGCACAATGGAAACTCACTAAGGGTTCTTTGGTTGTGACCCGTGGTATGAAATTTTCTGGTTTGTATTGGCTGAAAGCTTCTATTTTATTTAACGATGTAAATGTTGTTGATTGTGATAACTATCTGATTTATGGCATAAGAGGCTTAGCCACATTAGTGACAAGGGGATGAATTGTCTAGCTGAGAAGAATTTACTCCCAGGATTGAAAGGAGCCAAATTAGAAAATTGTGCTCATTGTTTGGCTGGGAAACAACACAGAGTCTCCTTTAAGAGCCATCCTCCTTCCAAAAAATCAGAGGTACTTGAGTTGGTGCATTCAGATCTTTGTGGTCCAATGAGGACCAAGACTTTTGGTGGTGGACTTTACTTTGTCACTTTGATGATCATTCAAGAAAACTCTGGGTTTATGTTTTGAAGACCAAGGACTAGGTGCTTGGTGTATTTAAACAATTTCAAGCTTCAGTTGAAAGAGAAACTGGAAAGAAGCTGAAATGTGTTCGCACTGATAATGGTGGTGAATATTGCGGACCTTTTGATGAATATTGTAGGCAGTAGGGTATTCGACATCAGAAAACTCCTCCCAAGACTCCTCAGCTCAATGGTTTGGCAGAAAGGATGAACAAGACATTGACGGAGAGAGTCAGATGTTTGCTTTTTGAAGCAAAATTGCTTGGATCTTTTTGGGGTGAGGCTTTACATACTGCTGCACATGTTATAAATTTATCTGTTGTTGTTATTTTGCAGGCTGATGTTCCTGACAGAATGTGGTATGGGAAAGATGTCTCCTATAGTCACCTTCGTGTCTTTGGTTGTAAGGCATTTGTGCATGTGCCTAAAGATGAGAGGTCAAAATTAGATGCCAAGACAAGAGAGTGCATCTTCATTAGTTATGGACATGATGAGTTTGGCTATAGATTTTATGATCCTGTTGAAAAGAAGCTTGTCAGAAGCTGTGATGTTATTTTAGTGGAGGATCAGACCATTGAAGATATTGGGAAGATAGAAAAATCAGAGTCTCTAAGCACTGACGATGTGGTTGATTTGATCCAGCTCCTCAGACTGATACGCCTAATGTAACAGATTTTGACTATCATGATGATGATGTCCAGGATCATATTGCAAATGATTTTGTTGATGATAATGATGATGTTGTTGGTGATTTTGGTGAACCTCGTGTTCCTCTTAGGAGGTCTTCTAGACAATTTTTGCCCTCTACTCACTCCTCATCTAATGAATTTGTACTTCTCACTAACGGGAAAGAACCAAAATGTTATAAAGAGGCTATAAAGAGTGAGCATAAGAAGAAATTTGTTCATGAACTTATTTTTCAAGGTATGTTTTATTTTGTGATAGTCAAAGTGTTATACATCTAGGCAAGAATACTACTTTTCATGGTAGATTTAAACATATTGATGTACGGTATCATTGGATCCGTGATATTTTGGACTCTAAACTATTGGAGCTTGAGAAAATTCATACATATGACAATGGTTCATATATGATGACAAAGACTCTACCAAAGGGAAAGTTTGAAACTTGTCGATTTATTTCTAGGATGACATTTGCCCTCTCTTGAGTCGGAAGGGGAGTTTGTTGTGTGGGTCCTCCTCAAGTTAGGCCCAACAACATTTTATTTTAAAATAAAATATTGATGCAGTCCAACAGGTTTTAGGGGAATAACCTAAAGTGACTCAAAAAGTTTTTTAAACTCCACACAAGAGAAAAGAGAGCAAAAACAGATTGTGTCGTCTTTGCCTACTAGAGTTCCTGTTTACTTTGAGCAGTTGTTTTAAGTACTCACTCGTGCTCTGTTTTTGGTGAAATTTCATCTTATTGCTCCTCTCACCACTGGCATCAATCTGGTATTTTTAAAATTTTATTTCTCTCACTGTTTCAAGACGTTCTATTTACCTCTTGAGTGTTTTCACTGTTTGTTTGTAAGTAGAACTAAGATTATTTTCAGAAGTGCTTCTCTGTACTCTGTACTCTTTAATTTTTATAGTGGAGATTTTTTTGGACTAGGTCCTGTGGTTTTTTTCCCTCTCATTGGGGGTTTCCACGTTAAAAGTTTGGTGTGCTCTTCTTTGTTGCATATTATTTATTTTTAGACTCTCTGAAGTTTTTGGATTGTGGTTGATTAAGCTTCTCTTGGTTCTTTCAAGTGGGAAAGGTTTTATTTCTTATGCATATTTTGAGTAATTTATTCTGTTGCGTAACTGTGCGTAATTGTGCCTTTCCCACCACCTCCTGCCGCAAACCGCATCCAATAATTACATTACGATCATGAGTCTAAACAAAGAAACCAATCGCAGTATAAAAAAAATCATATGTTGAAATCAATATCTATATAAAAAAAAGAATTTGATAAAGAAGAATAGACGTGAGGCTTACGGATACCTCACAGGAAAAATGTTTAAAACTAAAGACAATATGCATACCTCTTTTCTCTTACCTTTGTTTTTTGGAAGATTGAAAGAATTCGTGAAGAGTTATGTGAACTACGTGAACTTGGAGAAGATGATGTACAATGTTTCATGAGAGAAAGTTTAGTTTTTTGTATGATTCTGGGTCAAACCTCGTTGCCTTATATAGAGAATCTTCTAATATTTTCAATTAGGTTGAAATTGAAGTAGATTCAATGAAACGAATCTTGTTAATGTCATAATAAATGACATAAGCTAAGGTGAGTTGGCACATTAATTAAATGTGAAATAACCCACTCTCATTTGGGTATTTAATGCCTAAAGTAACCCTTAGACTTATCTCAGTTGAAGATCTTTAAAAAAAATTAAGTGCATTAAATTTCAACCCCTTTTTGAGTCAAAATTACTAATTTGTCTCTCTAGTTTCATTTACTGTTTTGCCCTTCCATGCGACATAATAGTGATGCGGTTCCAAATCACTGATCCAATATGAAAGTGATATGGATGAAGCATAAACGTAATGTTTATTGATGCATAAAAGCTTAAACGTGACGTGGATATGATTCTGAGAGTGATGTGAAAAAGCATATTGTTAAAAATCGTATCATTTAAATATAAATAATTTTACATAAATAATAATATTTATTCAAATTTTTCAAGATGTACATAAATCTTTGTGAAATGAATTATGAATGAATAGAAATCCACATATAAAAGAATTTTTGACAACATTAAAGTTAGTAAGAGTATAAATAAGAAATGAGAAAGTGAAGAGAAATACATTATATTTACATTAGTAAAAACATGTATTTATAGGCTTTTTGGACTTCCATAAATGTGTCTAAGTAACAAAAAAATATCTCTATCACTTAGTTATACCTTTTACAATTCATTCAACTCAACAAATAGTTGAGTTATTAAGTATTAGAATCAATTCCACTTATTTGAGATATTCAGATAATACTAATGTTATGAGAACTTCGGGACGATTTAGGCAAATAAAAAAATATCCAAATAATGAAGAAGGTGATCTAGATGTGGAGAATGTTTTTCACTAAAATCTTACTAGGAAAAATCATATAGGATAAAAACCCAATAAAAATAAAAGTGCATTATTCTTCAATAGACATGAGGAACATAACCTATCATGAAAACTATCACCATTAAGATGATGATAGTCTAATCTTAGGAACAAACTTAAAAGTTATCCTAGATAAATACTTTATGTAAATAGATGAGTTAGCCTTTCATATGAGCGAACCTTCTAGATTTTTGTATCACCATTCATTTAAAAATCATGAGTGAATATTTTTGAAGAGTATATTTTATTATATGTCCTTTAATATATTATTCCTTGATCTTAGCAATACATGAAATATTGTCTTCATATATAATTTATGCCATTTTTTAAGGTGGACCACAAGTTTCTCATGTTGAATGAGAAATATCAACAAAACACATTAGCAACTTGACTAATGTAATGCTAAATTTTTTGGATGGTTAGAAAATGTTGTTATGGTTTGTTTCACAAATCATCATGAAATCGCAATATTTCACTACTTATGAACAAATATCATATTTGTGATAAACCATTATGAAGATTTGACATATAATACAATAATATGTTAAATCTAATTTTGAAACATTTAACTAAAGTAAGATTTTATTTATAATATCTGTCAAATATCAAAATGCATGTTTTACTCCAATTCAATTCCTTCTTGTAGGTGAATAACTATATATTGCCAATAAGTTTATAATAAATGTTATATCAGGTCAAGTATAGTTAGCAAGATAAATTAGTGCTTCTATAACACTAAGGTATGATACTTTAGAACCAAAAAGTTCTTCATCTTTGTCTTTGAGGTTTGAAAGGATTTTTATCTACATCTAAAGAACTTACAACAATTAAAGTGCATAATGGATATGATTTACCTATATAGTACATTTTAAGCATATTTCTTATATAAGTCTCTTGATATATAAAAGTACCTTTATTAAAATACTCAATTTGTAATCCCAAACAAAACTTAGTCCTTCCAAGATCTTTCATCTCAAATGCTTTCTTTAAATAATCAAATGACATGTAAGATTTTCAAGAGTTTCAACAATGTTTATGTCATATAAATAAACAACAATTATGACAAATTCAATTTTTAATCTTTTCATATAAATACAAGGACAAATAAGATTTTATTATAACCTTCATTTAACAAATACTTATCGAGATTATTATGCCACATGTGTTTTGATTATTTTAATCCATAAAAGGAATTGTTTAATTTGAATGAATAATCCTCTTTAGGATTTGCATTATGTCACTAAAATCTTATAAAATTTTCATCTCCTCAAATGGATATTTTGGAATTTTCACCTCCTGAATTGGATATTCTTATTTTTTTGGCTCATTTTCTAATTCGAGGATTTTTATCATTGAAACCAATAGGTCTATCGCGCTTCAAGTGTGTGACACTCATTTGCTATATTAGATTGTCTAATAAGGACTTCAATTCTAATTGGAACATTAACTAGTATATGTAACTTACTTACCCATTTATGTCATTAAATATATGTGGTAATTTGTTGCTAATCTTTAAAAATAAATTATCTTTTGAACCTTTAGTTCACATTCTTTTGCATACATTCTTCTGCATGAGGATCAAGATGAAATAAATATGATTCAATCCAACTAATATTCTTTTTCAGTGTTTTAATCAAAAAATTGAGCTATAAATAAATCTCCATTTGATGGTTCAAGATATTTTAGGATATTCATATCTAAGATATAACCTCAATATTCTTTAAAAACCTATTATAGTCTTTTTTTGGTTGGAGAATTGGAATATATATAACACACCTGGAAATTCTTAACTGAGAAATCTTAGGTTGCTTATGAAACTTCAAAGGAGAATATTAATGATAATTTGTTTGCCTAATGTAAATTAATACTACAACATGCATAATTGCATATTCCACATTATCACTAAAAGATTTGCCCTCATTAAGTAATGATCTTGCAATCAACTTTATATATTTTATAAGTGATGAGTATGCATATATACTACTAGATATTCAACCTTAATTTCAAGGGACATGCAATACTCATTAAAAGTATGAGATGTAAATTCACTAATGATGACATAGCCCGACTACCTAAGCTACAGAATAAAGAGGTTACTGAACTAGAGACTTGATCAGGAGCTTAAAAGAATATTGGACCTCCAATAAGGCATTTGAGTGCAAGTTCAACTTTAAAGAAGACCACTCTAAAAATATTGAAGCATCAAGATTACAAGACCTCTAATTGTAAAAATCGTATAGAATAGTGTAGAATTTTTTTTGAAACCTATATTTTGGAACAAGTAGTATATGAATATTTTTGGGCCTTGAAATTGGGTCAAGTTTTGAGAAGGGTCAAAACTAACCCTAAAAGGGAGAGAAGGTGCCACTTAGGGTAAGAAACCCTAGTTTGGGCGCCAAGGTATGTTAAACAACCTAGATTTCCATGCAAGCTAGGGTTAGGCCCCTCCTCCATGTGCTTGGGCACCATATAACATTCTCTCAATAAAGATGATCTTCTCCACTCATAACTTATCATACTCTTATTTAAAAGTTTTTAAAAAACTTATAATACACATTAAGATTGGTTATATTTTAACCTATAAATAGAAATACTCACTACATGTAAAATCAACTTAGAATTAATAATGAAATATTGTCATTTTTTGTCATTTTACTTGTCTATATATTCTCTTTAAAATAATCTTCTTTGTAAACTCTTCATAAAGTCCTTCGAGAAGTGTTGGTCCAACCTCAATATCCTCGAAAAAATTCAAACTAAAACAACATTAAAGAAGAACATGTTTGACTCAAGCTACATGAAGCCTTTATCAACTAACATTATCAAGGTGAATTTATTAATTAAATAATATGAAAATATGCTCCTAACCTGATTAATTGAGCTAATAACCTTTCACAAAAGCTTGATTTCAAGTTGATAATAGACAAACATATGTCCATCTAGATTAAAATCATAAAATAATTAAATGGCCAACATGGTGGGTGTATAGGACTACAAATAGTCCGTTGTAAAAATAAAATAGACTCGTTCCTAATTATTTTAGTGATAGTTATTATCAGCTTTCGTTGGAAGCATGCATTACATGATATATCATTAAAACAAAGATTTTTTTTGGTTTTTTAAGGGAATATCCATATATTTTTCAACTATTTCCTCATCATAATATAATTGAGATGTCTCAATCGTTCAGGTGAACTCACAAATTTGTTTTGATTTATATATTTCAGTTATACTAATATATGTGTAATACAAACCACAACAAAAGAATGATAAATTTTACTATACATTTTTTATTCCATATATCCTTCATTATTTACTTCATTATTATATCTATTTAGACAAATATATTTAAAATTTAATGACTTTTTATTAGACTTAAGAGAATAAAATGTATTTTGAGTTGTACCTTTTAGTAAAAACATATTTAATTATATTTGTAGTATATACATACATACATATATATATATATATATATATATATATATATATATATATAACATTAATTCTTAAAAAATTAATATTAGAGAACATGCTGTAGAATACATATATTTAGATTATTATTATTTTATTTATTTAAGGTGTGATAAATGTAAATTATTTTAATCATATAATTATTTGTTTGATAAAAGAATATACAAAAAAGAATTACAGTATCACATTACCGATGAGGTTATCAATGTTTTCATCCGGTTTAGCAAACGAAATCACTAATATCAAGGTTAATGCCATCCATATGACCATAATCAAAATTATCTTTTTCAGAAGCAAAACATATTTCTATATTTTTTTTCTTTATATTTTGAATTGATTCAATGTAAAGTTCATTAAGATGTATCGATTGTACAATAAGTTCAATAAGTCTGATTTTACTACCACAATGATAGTATATATTTTTATCTTGTTTTATAATTTTCAGCATTTTTCTCTCTTTAAAAATGATAGAAAAAAAATGTACTGCAGTATAGAAAAATAATATTAAAAGTATACTTACCTAATTGAGTATGTTAGCCTCTTTGTTTTTATATAATCATGAATTATCATTAAGAAAAATCTTATTCATAAGAGAAAAATATAATTCAAAAAATACAATTTATAAATTACAAATATTTAAATCATACACAGATTAAAAATATAGTGACATAGATGCACAAAATTAATCAACAAAAGAATAATTCATAACAATAAATTATTCATCAAGAAGGTCCATGTATTGGCGATAAAATTTAATTTCTCGCTTTTATAAAATATAAGTATCATTTTTATGAACTGCATCAATCTTTATTAAGAATTGGGTAAGCAAAAACAATTTGTTAGGCGAAAAAAGAATCATTAATAGTAACCTATTTTCTGGATAATTAATGCTATTAACAAAATATTATTACCAAACTCCAAGTGGGGCTGCTAACACCAAATTATAATCAGATATTGATTAATGTTCTTTAACAAAATAATTATTTTATAATCAAGTTGAAGTTTTTTTGAACAAGTTGATCAGCATCACTAAAGTTAAAGACTATCCCACAAAAAAAAATTTAAAATATAAATATAAATAAATTGTTTATATTAATTAATAATTTGTTTTGACTATAATTCCCGGTCCAAGGGCATCGAGTCTCCCACATTCTTCATACAACAATAACAACATACTTGAACAAACTTTTCTAGAGAATTTGAGTAAATAAATAGATAAATAATTTTGAATAAGTAAAATTAATTTATACACAAATTAAAATATAAAAAGTCGGAGAAAATATATGAAAAAATTCTATAAAATTGATTTATATATAAGATAATTCTAATTCCTAAAAAATCTTATTTTATTTTATTTCTATTTTTTATTTTTTATTTATAAAAAATTGTTTAAATAAATCTTAAGTTGAAATCAAATATTTTTAGATTTTAAAAGGAAATATATCAAAATTTATCTTTTATTTTATTTAGTCTCATATTAGTGGAACCCACAAAATATGATGAAAAACGTGGAAGGATCAACTGCTTATAATTAATTTGTGATGTGAAACTATTTTGATGAAATTCCTATTTATATTTGTTTTTAGTAAAAATCTCTTTATAATTTTATTATTTATATTTCCTAATTATTTTTTACTTCCTTTTATTATTTTTACTCTTTTAAACTCAATTGATTTTACTTTATTAATTTTAATGTTGGTAAAAAAATTATTTATTTTAATTGTAAAAATTAATAAAAATGATCTATGTTTATAAAGGTTTTTTTATGTAAACTCTTTTTATAATTTAAATTTAAATTTTAGTAATAATTTTTTATTTTAATAACTATAATTTTTTAATTATATTTTTTTTGTTGTTATAAAAAAATTGACACATATATTAACAAAGAAAGTTACATAGTTTACTAATTTTTTTATGCATGAAACTAGAAACACAATACAAAGAGCAGAATGTGCCTGGTTTGAATGTCCTTAGACACAACTTTAAAACGACGTCCCAATTAATATATAAAATTTTACCGCTGAGTGGATGCATTAATCTATACCAATCTTAAATTGAATATGTATATATAATTATACAATCGACGAACCTAAAAAAAATTACTAATAAGGATAATCTAACTTAAATTAATTTTAAACCTAAATACACAAATTTATATATAACATCAACACTTCTCCTAATAAGTTATCATAAGTTATACACAAAATCATTAATCATTATATTAATTATTATTGATATAATTATAGAAATAAGATAAAAAAAAATATTAAAATAAATAATTAATATTACACCTAATATGGTATCATTCACAAATATTCAATATTGCACTCAATATGTTTAATTCTTAGTGTAAGAAAATATATTATAAATTTCACAATAACTAAAGATATGATTAAGTTAATATATATATATGTAAAAATTATCTTATAAATTAATTTTTACAAAATTAAGTTTCTTAAAAGCCATTTCCTCACAATTACAATTCATAACATATATGCATTATTATTCTAAAAAAACTTATGACAATTATAAATTATCTATGAATCATAATCCCTAAAAAGTAATAAAAAATGTAATTCATCTCTTACTTGATTAATATGTAAAATAACACATTAGTAAATTAGTATGGATCAACGAACATCACTTTTGTTTTATTCCTTTTCATAGAATTCATCTCGCTTAGCTACAAGCTATTATTAAACCAAACTATTATTTAGTTAGAGGTAAATGCTCTGGGTTAACTAGAAGACAAAATATTGCATTTGCTAAAATACTCAAAATATACTAATATAATTTAAGGGTTCTAAAATTCTTATTTACTTATCAACATAACCACTTGTTTTACATACTCTAACAATTTCAATTTTTCATATTCAACTAGAATTTAACTTCAATACATAAATCCAAGGTTTACATATAAATATATAAAATATATTTATCAACACTTTGATTTTGTACAAATCATTACAACACTTTATATCAAAGTAACATATACAAACTCTACATTATATCTTATTTCTAAACACTTTAATCCATATCTATGTCTAGGTACAATAGTTAACTAAAACTTGATGATAGTTTATATATGTATATCCTATTTATCTATTAAAATAATTTTTTTTAACAATTTCAATTCAATATCATCATCAAAATTAACAATATTTAGCTTAAAAACTGTTACATAAGTTTCATTTGTACATAAATTACAATTCCTTATAATAAATTAGTTCCTATTAAACTTATCAACTCTTTATAAATATAATAATTCAGGTCTTAGTTTTTGCTATCTTCTTGTGTTCATTAAGAAATTGTTTCAATTTTAAGAAAGTTCTAACTTACTTCTAAAAATCTCATTCACAAACTAAATATATCACTAAAAAATATAATCTAACAATAATTCATCTAAGGAGCTAAAAGCTTACATATGATCGCCAAAACTTACACATGCAAACAAAGCTAGCAGAAAAAACTTGAAATCTAAAACAGAAATTTATTCAAAAATAAAATCTGATGGAATCAAATTATTTTATATTCTGACATCTTCTAACTCATGTTATAATCGAAGTAAAGATGAAAGGTGATATAGAAAGAAATTGAAGTTTTATATTTAAAAAAATAAATATTTTACATAAATGAAGATGAATTAATTTTATATTACATATAAATTTTATAAAATTTAAATAAAAATTACTTTTTTTATTTAACTTAAAATTTCTCATCAACTATATTTCAATTCCTTACATTTAACACATTATTCTTTTAAGATATTTTACAAAGCAAGCCCTTACATTGTCACCATATGCTTTACTATTTTTTTTTTATCGTTTTTGATGACGAAAAATTATTAGAAGTTACATGTATACATCTTAATGAGTATCATATTAAAAGAAGTTAGATATAATTCTCTTTTAACATTATTCATAAGGCTTTTAATCTTATATAAAACCTATGCAATAGTATCCATTAGGGTCAACCTAGGAGTAAGGGTTAGACACTTTGAATGAGATCTTAGATTCAAACTTCTATGTCAAAACCACTTTGAAATTCATATTAATTAAAATACAATTAAAGAAATGTGTAACTATTTTAATTTTTTAAATTTAAGAAAGAAATATTTATCACCTGTATAATAAATTTTTGTAGTTTTTAAAAAAAAAATTCTACTATAAAAAAAGCACATATAATCAGTAAAAAATAATTATTAATCTTTTATTTGTAGAAACTCAATCGCAACATAGTGCAAATGGTAATAGTTGCATTACTTTATGTTATTATTATTCTTCTATTACATTATATTATAATATATTATTGGGTGTCAACTTATAGACAGATAAAAGAAAACTAGAAAGTATATGAATTCAAACTACTTTCATCAACCTCACAAGTCATTGAACACGTAAACATAGCTGTAATTGTCTGACAATAATTCAAAATCATTCTTTTCTACCTGTAACACATGTTTTAATGTAAAACATGAAACCAAGATAATTTAAATATACATCTTTTATTACACTCAATTCACAATTAATTTAACCCAACTTGAAAGCATAGAATCCTTCATAATAATATTATATTTTCTGCAAATAATGCAATAAAAATTATGTTTATATAACGCTTAAATATGTTTAAATTGTTGTTTTGATTTCCAATAAAATTTATTATTCTTTAACATATAAAAATCATTTTAGTTTATGTTTTCTCTCTGAAAAATTTTGACTCTGTTAAAGGGCCTTTTGAAATACTTCTGATTTCTTTTCTCGAAATATTTTCATTTTTTTGTAGTCTCTGAAATTTTTTTATGGCATGCTTTTGATAAAACAATGACATGTCAAGTCAACATAATCGGTTGAATTGCAAGAAAAATGAAATACAAAAGAAATCAATCAAAAGACAATTATTTTTATTAAAAATTTAAACATATTTGAAAAAAACATATATTTAATTCTTTATATTAATCAGATGATGGAAATTAAAAAGCTTATTAAACACACAGCATAGAGGGTACAGGTTAGAGTAGTGTGTGACCCAGTTTTGAGGGCAACCATGCAGAACAAACATAGCGCAGTCCCTGGTTCTGCAATTTTCAAACTGCTGCTAACCACTGTTACGTTACATCCATTACTTCCACTCACCAATCATAGCTCAAGTAACGTAAAAACAACATAATTTTTCTTAAATACACACATCTTATGCATATATATATCTTTTTTTTTTTTTCAGTTGTTGTATCTTATATCATATACGTTATAGATTTATCACTTTTTTTACTTATCCTCTCTCTAAATGTAACTGATAACTATTTTGGGTATGAAACATTTTCCTTACACATACTCAATGAAAATATACAGATAATAAATATTAAAAATGTGAATAAGTAATTAAAAGAGATTATGACTTGTGTTTTTAATTAACTTATACAAATATGAAATAATAAATGTATATAAAAATTGCTTGAAGAAAGTGTGCTTAGTGGTAGGGCTGACATAGACAACAAACATAGGCATCTAAGGAAGGAAGCATCTTCCTTAGGTTGCTCCCACCTTTGGTTGGGTCCCCTTTGACATTATACTAAAGTCAATCCAAAAGCCCTGAGAAACAAAAAAAAAAAAATCCTAAATCCATGAGGGAATTAAAAAAGCAATAACAAAACAGTCTCACTTTCATATCTACTTTTCATCTTTATCCTTTTCTTATAGAATCCATTTTCCCTCTCAGTATAAATAATTAACAATTAACTCAACTGGGTCAGTGCTCCACCATAGAATACTCTCTCTCTCTCTCTTAAACAAGATTTTTGGTTCATTCAAAAAGTCAGCGTTGTGCCTCCAAATTTCACCTTTGCCCTCTTGCAGCTGTTGTCTCAAGAGCACCAAACACAACTGAGATTTGTTCTGTGAGGATTTCTAGGCACACCCACTAACCTATTCTTCTCTCCAAAATGACTAACGAGGATTGGGATCTCTTTGCCGTCGTTAGAAGTTGTAAAGCTGCCAAATTTACTGCCACCACAAACACAGAAAACCCACCCACCATAGCTTCCACCACCACTCCTAGATCTCCAAACACTGCCTCTTGCTTGGATGTGAGCCAAGAGAATGGCTCATTCTCTTTCCCCAATCTTGTGCAGCCACCAACCAATGAGTTTCAAGAGCTTCACCAGTTGCTAATAAACTTCAACCCCACCCACACCACCACCATTTCTAGCACTATCACTAGTGGTGTTGGCATCAATCCCAATTCCACTTTTTCTGAGGTTGCGGGATTCATTGGACAACACCATATACAACAAGGTCATCGCCATCATCTAGCTCCTCCTCCCACAAATCACACCTCCATTGGAGAACCCTCCACTACTGCTTTTGACAGATTCCAACACCGTCACCATCCCCACCACCAACAACAACAACATCAACCCCCAACCCCAGAACAACAGCAACAAAAGCAAAACCAGCCACAACTTCAAGCACCCCAAACAAGTCCCATCCTCTCACCAACCACACAACCACAAGCACCCAGATCAAGAAAGAGGTAAATCATTTCAATTCCCGATAAAAAACGCACTTTGCTCAGTCTCAAAAAAATAAAAACTCAAACTTTTTTCCCATACACAAAACCCCATATGATGAACCCACCAGTTCTTACATCAATTTTCCATTTTTCTTTTTTCTACAGAAAAAACCACCTGAAGAAAATGGTGTGTCATGTAACCGCAGAAAACCTCTCAGCAGATTCATGGGCATGGCGAAAATATGGTCAAAAACCAATCAAGGGCTCTCCATATCCAAGGTAAGCAAATAATCAAACACATATATGTAGATACATGAAACATTCTCTCATCAGCTCATAGTATAATATATTCTGAACATTATGCTTCGAATCCCATTTTTATCACATGAAACTCGTCTAAGAATTGTTATTTCATAGGAACTATTACAGGTGCAGTAGCTGCAAAGGCTGTGCTGCGAGAAAGCAAGTGGAGCGAAGCACCACCGAAGCCAACACGTTCATCATCACCTACACCGGCGACCACAAACACGCCAAACCCGTTCACCGGAACTCGCTCGCCGGCAGCACCCGAACCAAGCCATCTCCGACCCTTTTACCCGAAACCCATGAAGCTGTTTCTTGTATCAAAATGGAAAACGCGTGTTCATCGACTTCTGAGCTTTCCACCACGTCGTTGAGGTCCGGCACGCCGGAAAACGAGGAAACGGTCGCCGCCGCCGAACCCGATTTCCCAGAGATGGAAGTTGACCCTGACGCGCTGTCTGAAAACGACTACGACCTTTTGATACCCAACACGGGTGCCATGTCGGACGCTGTTCTCTTGGGGTTAACCAATGAAGCTGAGACAAAGGCATCGGATCCGAATAGCGCTTCCGGGTTGACCCGGTCCAAATCAGACCCTTTTTCTTAATCCGGTGTAGACTCGGATCAGTTCATGACCCGCATAACTCGCGGATATTCTTGTTTATTGTAATGATCCCATTATTTTTATATAAATATATATTATTTTTGTCTTAAACTATGCATACTTTTTTTTTTTTAAACATAAATAAATAATACTCTAAAAGATACTGTACATGTTTTTCTCGCTTAACCCTATTTATATAATTTAAGAACATTTTTATATTGTTTCTTTGAATTTTCTTTTGGAAACTCGCGTATCAATATGTACCTTATTTTTCAGGTGTTAGATTAAAATTCATTTCTTAAATTAGTATTACTGTAACTTATTGTGTTATTTATATATAGAGTTGAATAATATTACATTCTTTTAAAATATAATCAAATTACATTATATAAATAACTATTTAAATAAATGTAAATTTCACCTGTACATAATTTAATTAGGCTTAGATTAAGGAGGAATTATTCAAATTTTGAAAATAAGATCTTAATTTACCACTTAGTTTACATCAAATGTTTTAGGACACTCAATTTTGTTCTTTCTTATGTTTAACAGAATGATCTATTTAAATAAATACAAAAAATAATTATTTATATATTTTTATTATATTAAAATTTTGTAATATATTAAAATTATAATTTTTTTGTATAAATTATTATACACGTTGACTTACATAAAAAAGTTAAACTTAAAAAAGTATTAAAGAATATATTTACGCTTCATTTAAAGATTTTATTGTAAAATAAATTTTAAAAAATTGTCGGTTTATACTATTTTTTTTTTGTTATTTACATTATTGCATATATAATTTAACTATTAATTAACATATTTAGACTAATAAAACAACAATTCTACGAATTCTAGAGATTTTATAACAATAATTTTTTAAATAGGCTTATGTACGAAGTCAAACTTTTATGCAACCCAGGTTAAGTATTGAAAAAGCCTATGAAATAAACTGGTTTTCCGACATTATTTTTTAATGAAAACGAATTTGAGGACTTATCCAAATGCAACTTGTTTTAATATCTTTTTGTCATTTTTTTTTATTTTTTGGAAGGACTCCTGAATCCGCAATCAACATTTATCATTTAGATAAGTAAATTTATATTTAAAATTTAAGTTAAAAATACAATTTGATATACCGATTTCCTTTTTATTAACATGTATCTCGTTTAATATTCATTACATATTAAAGGTTTAATAAAAATTTTAATGTTTTAAATAAATTATAATTACTAAATATTTGATAATTCATTTATATTATCGAACA
>Ga0099824_1006693_pt1 | contig 15686 bp, 7 predicted proteins | sample SiratrowhiteBW_FD_76837 | JGI IMG/M metagenome (GOLD analysis project Ga0099824, IMG submission 76837) | Root nodule microbial communities of legume samples collected from California, USA - Siratro white BW | ecosystem: Host-associated > Plants > Roots > Nodule | place: USA: California...
AGATCTTTTGTGGAGAAGTATATTTTTAAATACATTATGAATGTATTGATTTTTATATTAAGGTTTATTATATAATTCCTATCCAATAAAGTTCCTATTATATGAAAAATATGGGATGTTACACTACAAACAAATTATATTATCAACAGATGACATGTTGTTCATGTATATTTTCTTTGTCGTGTTTGTAATTCGTTTTCTTTTGCCTTCACGTAGAAAGCTAAATATTTTTGTGTTGATTCTCTTATGACTTAACATTGAATTTTGAGATTTTGAGAAAGTTAATTTTGTTATTCAATTTTTGTATAGACTACACTAGATGATCTGTTTTTTTTTTTTTTAAATTAATTTTGGCTTAAGAATTGTTTTCAAAATCTTATTAATAACTCAATTTTTTTATTATAATTATTGTCTAGTTTTCTTTATTATGGACAAACTCTTGTTTGCCTAATTCAAGAGGTAAAAGACTAAAGTTCTCACACATATAAGCTTGGACGTGGTTAAACTTAATGAATTCATTAACACTTGTTTGGTTAATTTGCTTCTATTTGGAAATTGGACAAATGCGTGTGTGTGTATGTGTATGTGTATATGTGTGTCAACTGATGAATGAACTCATGAATTAGTCTACTTTTTAATTTGATTTATTCTCATCTGTTTAATTTTTTTTTCTTCAACAACAAAGAACCCTCCTTTTTAATTAAGTGTTCTTACTAAATCAAACTACCTGTAGACATTTTGTGAACTTTGTTTTATTAAGTTTGTAATTGAATTCATTGGGAGATGATATGGATTGTAGGGGTTTGGTAGGATCTTTATCAACTCAAATGGAGATGAAGAAAAAAACACATTCAAAGAAATAATCATTAGGAAGAAAAATGGAACCCATGAATCACTACAAAAAAAATTGAAATTACATACAGGCAAAATCTGTATGTAATGGCAAAAAATCCTTATGTAATCATTTTACATATTTTTATTTTGAGTATATCTATTTTTATTATTGTTTTAGTTAGTTTTATCAACATTATTAACAATATGCACCAGCTAAGATTTGAACCCAAGTCCCACATGCACCAACAGAACTAAACTTACCACTAAACTAGAGCAATATTGTGTCGTAAAATGATTATTAACATTATTATTATAATTATTGTTATTATTTTTATTATTATTATTATTATTGTAATTATAATTTTTATAATTAATAATAATATTAATATTAACATTATTAATAATATTAATAATAATAATCATAATAATATTACTAATAATAACAACAATAATATTTTGTGAATAATATTATCAATAATAACAACAATTTTATTTAAATATAAATAATATTAATAATATCTAATAATAATATTATTAATAATATTTATAATAATAATATTAATAATAATAATAGTAACAATACCATTAATAATATAATAATAATATCAACAGTAATAATAACATAATAATATCAATAATATTATTAATTTTATTAATTTTATTATATTAGAAATAATAATAATATTGACAATAATAATAATATTAGAATTTATAATAATAATAATAATATTAATACTGATAATAATAAATATGTTAATATTAATTATTATTATTATTATTATGACAATAATAATTAATATGATTAATATTTGTGACAACAATAATATTATTATATTAATAATAATAGTATTAATAATAATATCAATAATATTATTATTAATGTTAATAATAATAATATTTATAATAATAATGTTAATAATAATAATATTAATAATACTATTATAATAATAATATAAATATTTGTATATGAATTTATATACGAATTTAATTTTTATGTAATAAGTCTGGATACAAATTCGTATATAATTTCGTATAATGTTGATTTTTAATATGGATTATATTATATATGAATTTACATACGGATTAAATCTATATGTAATACCTTGATCAAAAAATCCGTATGTAATTCCGTATGTAATGTTGATTTTTAATATAGATTATATTACATATGAATTTACATACATATTAAATCCGTATGTAATATCCTGGATGTAAATTCGTATGTAAAAATCAGTATGAAATGTTAATTTTATATAAGGATTTGAATCCGTAGATAATTCTATATGTAATATTGATTTTACATACGAATATAAATCCATAGATAAAATTTCATATATAATACAAATTTTACATACGAATTTTCATCTGTATGTAATTTCCGTAGATAATTTGAGTTTTTTTTTTAGTGAATGAAATATTCATTTCACAATGTAAGAACACAAGAAGAAAAAACAAGTAGAAATGAAAACAAAAGTAGATTGAAGGGAGGAAGAAGGGAATAACATGCCATGTTAGACGAAGAACTCTAAGGATGAGTGCAAGAAGAGTCACCACTTGAGAAAGCTTCTCAATATAAGAATTCACTAACAAGAGAAGAGACACTCTCAAATTCTATCAACACCTTAGAAGGCAAATTCTCATTCAATCAACTTATGAAAATATACAAAGGGAAGCCCTCCTTTTGTAGGAATGAATATCGACCATGAAAGAGTATGAAGAATCAAAAGAGTAACAAAGTTGACTATGATTAAATAACCTAATCCCTTGAAATTAGGGATTACACATGTTAGTTCATAGGGAAATGCAATGATTACTAGTGATGACATGGAAGTTTGGCACAGTGCCAACTAAGAGAGTTTCAATGGTCATGGAAGTTCTCTCAAGTTGTTTCCATCGAGTGTTTAACTTCTCTGAAGTTTTTTCTAATTTTTAAGACTACACATGCTTATTTTCTTTATTTATTCCTCCAAAGCTTTGATTCTTCTTATCTTCATTTCTTCAAATTGTTTCTTTATTTGTGTTTATTTATCTTTTCTAGTCATTCTCATTGTCATAATTCCTTAAAGCTCTGCTTCCTCTTGTTCCTCAAGTACTTCATCCTCATATGTATCAAGAGACAACTTGAAGTTAACTAATCATATCTATACTCTAATTTTGTTGACTTTTAATGTCATAGATGGTCTATGTTGAGCACCAAACAATCCCAGACACTACATTAGGCAATCTACATTTATACTCTTTTATTTTATTAAAAATGACAATAATTAAATACCTTGTGTGAAAGACTCTTAGCAACATACAATGAAATCTAAAAACATATTCATTGGAGGCCTGAGTCTACTCTTCAAGTCCAATCTCTCATTTTTTTATACGACCTACACTTGATGCATGATCCAATCTTAGATCCTATAGATTATGATAACTTTGCTTTCATTGTCATCTTCAAACACATAGGTTGAATTACGTAACAAGGAACACCAATGTCCTATGATAACTACCTCTTTCTCTAAGCTGTCTACATAAAATTACAAGGAAAAAAACAAGACACAAGACTAGGAGTCCAAATTTTGTTTTCACACATCTCTTAAAAAACATGTATAAATCCTTCCCTTTGGGGAATTATCAACAAGAAATTATAAAATCATTCATTCAAATTAGCATGTGTCAGAGAAAAAGATAAGAAGAAAATTGAAACAAGTATGAAATAATCGATTAAAACATCTATTAATTGAATATTCAGGAAGAAAGTTGATTTCTGAAAACATAACTCATTAGCCATTAACACCACTTGTAATCGATTATCCTGGACGAAAATTCAATTTCAAGAAACAAAACACTTTGGAATAAGTCATTAAGACCACTAGAATAATTTATTAAGACTACTAATGATCGATTATTTTGCCCAAAAAGTTGGAAATAAAAAAAATTCAAGTGATTTTAATATGTTATTTGAAAATTTAATCTATTAATTGATTAGGCTAATCGATTAATATGTATTCTATCAAATTAAAACATGAGCAATATGTGTACAAATAAATTTAAAAACATTGATTTTTCAATGTACATTTTAATTTTCACGAAATAAAAAAATTCAATTTAATCATTTATTATTACAAAATGAAATGCAAGCTGGAATTAAGTGCGTGAAGAAAAGAAGTCTTATTTATCCCTAGACTCTCTACTACTTTCCATTTTAAGCCTATTTAATTTTCTCTTGGTTCTTTGAAGACTCTCCAGTATTCTCCATTTTAAGCCTATTTAATTTTCTCTTGGTTCTTTGAAGACCTAGATGAATGTTCTCCAATGTGTAATCATGCTTTTCATCCTTCCTCAATTAGTTATTATAAGCTTTATCTAGTTTTACAAGAAGAACTTATTTAAAAGGAGAGAGACACTTTTCTTCTTTATTTTTAGTTTGTGCTTCCTCAATTTGCATTGTATCATTTTGTTATACTGGTCCAAGCACTTTTTCTTCATTTTTATAAATTCATTGATCACCTCTCTTGGCCATCCCATCCTAAGAAGATAAATTTCTTTAATCTTGTTAGAAGCTGCAATGAAGTTACAGTTTCTCCTTCTAAATCAACACTACAGTGTTCAAAAACTCTTGAGAGAAACACTGCAAAAGGGATTTGGTACGCATGTCACCTGTTTGCCTTCAACATAATTTCTAAAATAATGGTAGACCAAATAATTTAATGTCATTCTTGAAAGTATACATGAACAGCATGTCATCTGTTGATAATATAATTAGTTAAATTCTCATAACACTAAAAACACATAAACTTTTTCTATGTTCTAATAAGTTAACTAAACTGATAATCAATTGTATGGTTTAAAAGCCTCACAAGAACAGTTTAATCAATTGCTTAAAAACTTAATTGATTAACAAAACATAAAACCTTTTTCTAGTATTCTTAACTTTACAAAAACAATTTGGTTTTAGTTGATTTTAGTATAGAATGTGTGTTGAATTAAAAACTTTGTGAATAATTTGTGTAAAAGACTCTCAACAACATGCATTGAAAGCTAAAAACTCTCAAAACATCTTGATGTGAACCTTAATAGGTTGGGAGGATCTTGATCAACTTAAGAGGTGTGGAGGAAGGAAACTCCATGGAATTCATAAAGCATTTGGTGCAACAAGAAGCAACCATAGAGAAAATCAATTTGATTTATAATTAGCATTCATAGAGAAACAAGAACAAGTAAAAAAAATGAAAGTAAAAAAGGATTATGAAGAGATAATAGAAAAGAACACGCCACCTCTAATCCATGAATCAAAGGATAAGTGTAAGAGGATTCACCACTTGTGAAAGCTTCTCAAGATAAGAACCAAAACAAGAAAAAAAAGAAAACTCAAACTCTCATAAATTCACAAAGGTTCACTTTCCAAGATTGCCTTTTACAAATGAGAGAGCTCCCTATTTATACAAATTGAACTCAACCTAAGGAAGAAGAGCATACAATAAAATGGAGTTAACTTTGCTAATTAAGAGTTAGCTTCATTAAACATGATTAGCACAACTTAATCCCTTAAAATTAGGAAGTAAACATGGGTAGCTCTTTTAATTTAGGGAAATATAATGATTACATGTTAAAAGCAATTATGACTGGGATGAGTAGGCACATGTGGCACCACTTGTGGAGCTCCAATGGTCACAAATGTGTCTTAAAAACTTGAAAAGATAAATTAAAGAGCCCATCTAACCCATGTGTGAATGTGAATGTCATTGGCTAGTTTAGAGCTCCAAAAGACACTTCTAGCTCTCTACGTTTTAGACCATGGTTCCTCAACTAATAACATTTCTCAAGTTCCCTAAAATTTAAGAACTACTTAAGAGCAATCCTCTAATCTCATCTTTTAAGGCCTTGAGTCTCCCTTTAGTCAATCTTCTTTGAAATATCTCTCTTATTTCTCCATCTTTATTTTTGTTGTCATGCTTCTTGTTTGAATTCATTTAAGCTCATCTTCTTTTTCTTTAGTTGACTACTTTTTCATCCTTATTTATATCACATCTCCATCTTTAACCAACATCATCAAAACATTTTTACTTGAGGCTTGAGTCTACTCTTCAATTCCACGAATTGTTTTCTACGAAAAATATAAGAATAAATGCAAGAACGATAAGCAAAAAGAGAAGGATCAAGATGATGATGATTATGTTAATACTAGTACATATGGTGATCTTGCTCTTCTTCATGATTATGACTATGTTAATCTTGTATTATATGAGAACATGTGGATAATTGATATTTGTGTTATAGTGCAAGTTACACCAAGGAAAGATTTTTTTCGCATATTACAATTTTGGTAATTTTGGGGTGTTGAAGATGGATAATGATGGTGTGTCAAAAGTTTGTAGTGTTAGTGATGTTTGTTTGCAAAATAACATGGGAGTGTAGTTATTACTTAGAGGATTCAAACATCTAAATGTTCATTTTAATCTTATCTTTATGCGTTTGTTCGATGATAATGCTTATGAAAATCACATTGGTTATGGTAAATGGAAGCTCACTAAAGGTAACTTTGTTATGACTAGAGGGGAGAGAAGTTTGAAATTGTATTGCGCTAAAGCTTTGACAGAGCACAATATGAATATTATGTATAAGTTAGATCACAGTACAATAAACTATATTTTTTAAGTTTTGATTAAGTGCTTAACAATAAAGTACAAAACATGATTTTATAAGCATCAAGTCTTGACAGATGCAACTACTTCATCTGACCAAATAGACACAAGTGTTATATTTAATAAGTTTTTCTTGGACATACACAAACATATATACTTCATTTGATAAAAATTTTCTTGGATAGCATTTTGACTTAGTTTGATAAGTTACTTTTTTATAGATAATAAGTGCACATAATCTAAAGCATTTCATGGTAGACGTTGAATACTTATAAATGTTTATTCTATGCTTGTAGATAATGTTCATCTCTTTGTTTCTTACGAGATGATCTTGTATTGAAATGCCTACATCAAAGATCTCTCGAAGAACAAGTGATGAGTATATTTTTATTCACACTTAGAGTATTTAACCTTGACTTTCTTAGACTATAATTGAGAATAAATTCATTATTTTAAATAAGATTTACCCAATCATAATTAATTGGACCTTAATTGAGATTATTGGTTAAACTTGGATTTGAAGCATATTCTCTTACTTTTCTTGTTTATAATTATTTTGCAGATATTCGATAGGCTTATAGATCTAATCAAATCTTTTATATTTAGATTTTCTATAAAGATGACCCTCTACAATTCATACTTGATTTGGAACAAATCTCCTTCAAATATTACGTAATATCTTTTTGTAGCATATTCAATTATTATGATCTGATATCTAGAACAAAATTTGGAAACAAAATATCTGAAAGAAATTGGGAGATGGAAAATCTACAGATTTACTGGAAAGAAGATATTTACAAAATTAATCTTTGACACATGAGGAAACATCTGATAATTGGAAAAATAATATCTACGAATTAATTTTGAGTTAATTTCTTGAAGAGAATGATATTATAAATAGAGGTTGGAGAATGCATGAAGGACACACACTGTTCCATTGCAAAAACTCTAGTTTTATTTTCTTTTGTAATTCTTGTACTTTCGTCATAGAAGGCTAAACTCCTTTGGGTTGAATCTCTTGCGATTTCACGGTAAATTTTGAGGTTTTTGTTTAATAAAGTTTTGTTCTTTACATTTTTTTGTAACATTTGTTCTATATTATTGATCTTTTTGAATTCTATGTTTTTGGAAAAGTATTTGTTTTTGAACACTTGTTGAGAATTCAATTGTTTTTCCTTTAATTAGAGTTCTTGATTAATTCGCTCAATCTTAATCAATTTCTTGTATGCTTAATCAAGAGGTAAAAGATATACATCTCATTGAGTATACGCCTGAAGATGTTGTGAGATATTGAATATATTAGTAAACACTTTATTTTGCTAATAAGATTCTGTTGAATTTGATTGATGCTTGTTTGATTGAGTTCAACTATGTGAAGGGAATTGAAGGATAATAATCTTAAGAAAACCAAGGAAGACTTTGTTGTGAAAGAACTTGATAGTCAACCCATTCTCTTTATTATTTCTAAATCATCTATTTTAATTTCTTGCTCAACAATCTCAAACCTCCCTCTTTAATTTACTATTATTACTAACTTTCCTTGTTGTAGATAAATTTTGAATATTGATTGTCTGAATTTACTGTTGGATTCGTTGGGAGACGACTTGGGGTTAACTTTCCCCTATCTATACTATCATCTCTTTGGTGTTGGACAATCTAGCACTATGTTAGGCGATCAATATTGGAACTCTTTCAATTTGCTCGTGAAATGACTGTGATCAACAAGCCTAAAGTTACTTTATGAAAACAACTATTCTGAAAAGGCAGAATGTCAATCTTCAAATGACGGTCAATCATGTTAGGCTCTAGGCTTTACTCGAGTATGGAAAGAAGCTACCTAACCTAGGCTTAGCAAGTCATGTTGAGTATTGGAAAGTTGCATAAAGAATATGCACATATGTAATGTTGCATAAAGACATTTAATGCATCTATGAGCTTGAACGTGAACAGATATAAGACTACGAAGAAGAAGAAATAGTGCAAGACCTCACAATATGTCCAAAAGGATTTGTAACAATATCTCCAAAAGGATTTGGAAGAAGATATAAAGGATTTTGTTAACACTTATATATAAAGATTTAATGAAGAATAAATGTTCACAATGATATTAGAGAAAAATCTATCACTTGTGTTTTCTTTAACAATCTTTAAGCCCCACTAGTAGAAAAATGATCTTCAAAGTCGGTTTTGAGAGCCTCTTAACGTCGGCTCCAGAACTGACGTTGATCAAGGCAATGTTGAATGTTTTCAAACATCACGTCGATTACTCAACCGACGTCATATAGTCAACCACCACCTCGGTTTAAACCAGACACCAACCTCAAAGACTCATTTCAAAAGTAGTTTATAGATTGCTGAACAGGCAACACCACGTCGGTTATTTGGTCAAAACTGACATAGTGTTTGTTCGAAATTTTAAAATTAAAATGGAACACCACGTCGGTTTTGCCCATAACCGACGTGGAGTAATGGCAGACCCAACTTGCTCCGCATTGTCTTGTGAGAACACACTTTAGACTTCAGTGCTTCATCAAGGGGTATTGGAACCATTAGTCTTTTCTTTTCTGTTTTTGCCACTCGAGTTTCATATGCCTCCACCAGGTACTGTTAAAAGTCATCTTTGATGAGATCAAGATTTTCTCATCCTTTACACTTGAATGATATTAAAACTCAAGAATAAACTACATAAAATTTGCTTTGGTCATGAAAACCTCCGCAAAAGTTATGGTCTGGCTACTGACAATGTAAAGAATTTTTGTACAGTATCATTTAATCAGAAATTGACTTGCATGATAAGGTTACCTTGTGTACAACTACTAGTGATGATTTCCCATTTGGTGTTTCTGCTTCTGTATTTTCCATCTGCACTCTATCTTACAACTCTGAAGTTAGGGAAACATCATTGATGTTTCCATTAGCAAGGTCCAACAAAAACTTTGTCGGGTTCATGGAAATAAGTGGTTTAGGGTTTAGGGTTCATGGAAATAAGATGTTTTACCAACCTACAATTGCAATTTACAAGCTAGTGATAAAGGTTTAGTCATGAGTAAGATACCATGCAGGTTCATCATCAAGCACACAGAATGAATAAACTCAATTAGAATATAACTATATGCATTAAGGTCCATACAGAGTCCAAAAAAATCTTCAGTGGAATAGTCAAGGTTGTAATATCGTTTTCATTACTTGGTGTATTTACCTGTCACACTGCTAGATGAGACCTTTAAAATTTTGTGATGTTCACTGATTTTTAGCCAATAATATCATGTTTGAGAGCGTGTTAGAAAGAATGTCTACCAGTATTTCTCATGAGATATTAGGTGTGGTGTAAACTCTTAGGATAGGATATAAGAAATACCTCTGCTTTATCTTGTAGCATCTGAACGATCCTCAAGGTTGTTATAGAATCCAAATGAGATGTTGGTTCATCAATAAAAAGGAGAGAAGGGTTGATTATGATCCGACTCCCAATGCAAACTCTCTTTCTCTCACCACCAGATACTCCACGCACAAAGGAACCACCAATCATAATGTCTTGGCACCTTTTTCATACATAACATATAAACTATTAGCTTCCATATTTAAGTAGTAATAACATGCAAAATGGTTATACTACACTACTCTTCACTCCTTACCATGTTTTCTTATATAAATGTGATTTTGTGCTCATTATGATTTCGACACGAAAGTAACCATTTACCTTTCCAAGTCAAGCTCATAGATTACTTCTAAAGCTCGTTTTTCCTTTTGGTCCTTTGTGAATGTTTTTGGAAGCCTTAGCCTGGCTGCGTATGTCAAAGTCTCTTTCACAGTCAAGTGAGGAAACAGAACACGAAATGCAGATGAATGACGTCCTTCAACCCAAATGAAGGACGAAGGGTGAAATGGAGTTGAATGGAGAACCTAACCAGCACGAAATGCAGCAAACGCAGGCCGAAACAGTGAACAGAGACAGCTCATGCATTGGAGGGAGAAGGAGAAGTGAAAGTGAAAAAAGCAGAGGAGGGTTAAAACAACATATATCACGTTGGTTGTGGGCTGAGAACCGACGTGATATATCCTGTAAAAATCCTAAATTAAACTTTTGAGGGAGCATGACGTCGGTTCTCAGCCCATAACCGATGTTATGTTGAGCCCTAGTTTAACAATTTTTTTATAAATTTATCAGGCCTTCATGTCACGTCGATTGAACAATTAAACTGACGTCATGGTTCTATATATCACGTCGGTTTTTTTGTTATAACTGACGTGAAATATCAACCGCCAAACTAAACTTTTAAATTTTTATTTTTACTGTCTTTTCTAAGACGATTTTTAATGTTAACCGACGTGGAATATATACTGCCATGTCGGTTCGTTTACAATCGATGTTATGTATGTTCATTTATTACAAAAAAGTCACCGTGTTTTTGCCAATGTCGTTTTCGGTTTTAACAGTCTTTATACGGTGATGTTAAGCAGTGTTTTTCTACTAGTGCCCTAATTTGTGAACAAGAACATTGTTGTGTTCGTAAGTAACCTAAAAGAGTGTTTATCATCTTGTATCAATCTTAGGATATTAAAGCAAACATGTCATCATTTAGATAACAACCTTTGTGTAAAAAAAGTTGTTTAGCCAAGAGTAGCTAGGTCCAAAGAATACTCAATTTTAGCCAATAGTAGTTGTGTGATCACGTAATACTTTGTGAGGTGTAGTTGGCTCTATAAAGGAGGTTGATTAGAGCTTACAAACTCAATTCGTAATGGATGATAAATAGACAACCAAAAAAATAAATCAAATGCACACAATGTTTATCTTACTGCACCTAAACTTAGCTACGTCTATCTCCCTTAAACAACTACTCAAAAACTTTCATTAATCAACACTATTACAACAATTATTTTCACATATCCAAGTTACAAGTACATGAGTATTTCTCTCCAAATACTATATTGAGTATTCTCTACTCTCCCACTAATATACATATTATCTCATCTTTAGATAATACCTTCCTCATTCTCTTTGAGACCAAAAACACTTAGAAAACAATAAAAATACTCTAAAAGGATAATAACACAAAAAACTCACAAAGTATATCTTTACAAGATAAAGAATTACAAAGTTTTAACTACAAAACCCAAATTTAGACAATATAGACATCCACCCTATTTTAGCAACAACACTCGAATAATTTTTAAATTATTTTTAAATTGTTTACTTTCTTTGGTACATTAATAGTGTTTGAAATTTGGATCTGTTGCTTTTATTTGCAAATTTTCTGGATTATCACATTAATACTAGACTGAACAGTACCCGAATCTTAAACTCAAATATTTAGTTTAGCTTTTGTTTTTTAAATCTGTTAACAACTAAAACACAATATATATAAAACAAATTAAAATAAAACCAATCAGCATGAAAATTCTTGAATCTGCTTTGCGAAGTTAGGCACACGAGAAAAAGTACTGCATAAATCTTCTTTTTGACACTAACATCCGAAAATCTAACATATTCAATTTTTATTTTCATTCAGTGCTGAAAATGTTTGAAACATATTACAGAAGATATTAATTACAATTTGTACGAACTGAACGCGTGAAACATACTTCAATCCTTTTCTAATTTCGTTTTAAATCCAGTGCCTTAAATGATTTCAGGATATCAAATCGAAGTTGGTATATTACTTCACTATTTTGTAAATAAGAAAATTAATTGAAACGGACAAACATAAAAACGTTGTTTTCAAAGCTCGTAAGCTGGTGCAGAGAAACAATATTTTGAAGAGTTTATTTTTTTGTTGTTTTCCGAAAAACAGAGAAAAAATAGTGTAGATTTTTGTTTTGAATCCAGTTCTGCGGAAAAGATCTCATGTATTTGAAAGTCTCATATGATCTCTGATGTTATATTTTAGTGCTAACATAATTAAGTTTAAGTTCTAATCATTTATTTTAATAATAATTTTGAAAAGTTAAAAAAAAGTTAAATAATTTATGCAGATTAGACTGTCGAGATATTAGAAAGTCAAAGTGTTTACTCAACATATTTTAATTATTTTTATTTTTCAAAATATTTTATTAATATTGTAATAATTTAGAGTTTGAAGCATAGATAAATTTTGTTCGTTAAATAAAAGTAAAAAAATAAATTATTATGCCACAGATTTGAAAACCACAAATGCAGCATTTTTATTTCTCCGTTTGTTGTTCAGATTGACTGTAAATAACAAAAAGATTGAAAAACAGTTTACGGAAAGCAACAAAAAGATTGTGGTTTTATCTTTTTAAAATTATCTTTTTCTTCTAAATAAGGAAATAATTTTACTTATCTTTTTAAAATTTTACTGTGCACCAAATTTGATAACAAGGAAATAATTTTGTCTCCATTTTTATCTTTTCCCAATATATGTTGGTCAATATTATTATTTTTTATATCAACCACAATTATTTATGTTAACAACAATTAGGATTATTTTTATTGCAATAGTTGATTTTTTCTTTTTTTTTTACTTTTCTATCGCTAAAAATTTCTCTTACTCAACATTATCAAAAAGAAATCCTGATTTATGTTAGTTGAAAGTTATCTTAATTACCATTACCAAAATAATCCAACAAACTATTGATAAAAAATTAAAATTGATATCGATGATAAAAAAATAATAATAATTGTATACATCAGTCATAAATAAAGAAAATAATCATCTTAATAATGTCTCGATATTAATCAATTTAACGATTCCCCTAATTAAAATTGAGTTCAGAACAAAAAGATAAAAAGAAAACACACAAATTAAAAAATATAAGGAATTTTAAACTCGTTAATTGAAATATGACATTTGAAATAATTTTTAAATATATATTTTAATTTTTTAAATTTCATGTTAAATAATTTATTTTATCCTAAAACATTTCAAATTATAAGTTACACTCTTCAAATTTATATTAAAATATACTATGATGTTTTTACTATTACCATCTTTTACTTTCATAGCGTATGATTACCCGTCTTAAATGACAACTACTACGATACTATTGACATGCCCTTTTTGCTTTGAGAAAGTTTAATCAAGCAAATGCACTTTGGTTCAGTACTTTCTAGTTGACACGCAATTTTATTGCAATGAATTTCATCTCCATTTTGCCTCATGTCTTGCCTCATGTCTTGCCTCAGGCTTAATAATCAATGCCAACATGCTTTACCAAAAATATCTAATCGCCTTTCAGACATACACATCATCAAAAATAAGTGTTACTTCTTTTAATCAAGTTTTCCACATACATTTATTAAATATTGAACTTCTCACAACATGTTTCTTTCGTGACACACACAAGATTGAAATAATTTTTACCTTTTCAATTAAGCTTTGTCCACTCACATGTAACACTCTAAAAATATATATTGTCTAACATATTGTGAATCTATTATAGGGAAACAAATTTTAAAATAAATTCTATGATCTTTGACATACTTCTGCACCTGCATTCGTATCTGCTCATACACATAGTACAATCATCACAGGTCATAACACAATAAGAAAAACAATGGTAAGATAGTGAAAATAAAATTTTATATTATACTTAATACATGTAAAAAGAACAAATTATATCAGTCATTCATAAGAATTTCTTTAAAGTCTGACATATAAAGTTTTAATACCAAGAACACTATTTATACAAACCACACATGGATTTATTTTCAATCACAGTCATTTTTAGTTCATTTCAATCATACATACTTCATTTCACTCACACTAACTTCAGTCATACCACATAAATTCATATGCAATCCCAGTACCTTGATTTCTTTTTAATCTCTAGTACTCTGATTTCATTTCAATCATATGAGTTAATATATGTATTCATCATTCACTCATATCACATATCATATCAATTCAATTGTTCTGAATCATATAAATACATATGTAACCATGGTACCTTGATTTCCTTTCAATCCCAGTACATTGGTTTCATTTCAACCAAAATGGTTGTATATGAACATATAATCAAGTCATCATATCAATTCAATGATGTACAACCATATATATATATATATATATAACAGTTTACAATTCACAATATTCAAAAACATTTCTTATCTATTAACATATCAATATTGAAGTTTATACTATGTACATAATTAACCAATTTCATCATAATTGAAACTCAAAACTAAGTCATTTCCCATTCAGAACTCCTAACCTGAGTTACTATTGAAAAACTTAAAACATCTCTTGTCTATGAAGCCATCAATTTCACAACTCACAATTCAATAATATTGTTCTAAAATATTTAAAACCTATCAAAGTCTTATCATAAGTCATATTCACTCCATCAAACAACAATCAAAAGTTCTCAAAATAAACAATCAAACTCATTCAGTGATCAAGGACCAGTCAAACTTGCAAGAAAGACTTTAGCACTGATAATTACATTTTAAAGTCTTCTATTCTAAAGTTCTATTTGAAAGTAATAAACTAATATAAAAGCAAGTTACTAGCTTCCTTTACTTGAGATGATGTTCAAAAAAATTCCTCCAAACTAGTCAGTGGTACTAATCCAATCTTTAGGGATCTAGAACAAGTTATCAAAATAAAACCAAATTTCAAGATGATCTTAGTTAAGTTGAGAGAAATACTTTTTCCAACTGTCCCTACCAAGATTGATGATAAAAACTCAAGAAAAAAATAGAGAACAAGGGATTTATAGGATAATTATAAACTTACTTTGCTTGAAATTATGATCAGATAAAAATGGTCCCTGACTCATCAGCTAGGTGTAATCATATTCTAAAATAGATGAGGTATGCATGGAGAAAAGCTAGAGAGAAGGGAGAGAGATTTTTGAGAGTGTGAGAGAGGCACAGGGGAGAGAGAAAAGAAAATTAACGGGGGCACAAGTGCGTCACAACATGAACCAATGAAATAATTTTTTTCGTCAAATTTTCTCCAATATATTATTTACCTAATGTGTATAATATTAGTTTAAATTAAATATATATTTAAAAATTTTATCTTAAAATTTAAAAAATGGATGAACTGAAATATTTACCCAATAATTAAAATACAAGAGCCTAACTTTCAACATGTTCCTTTCAAGAAACATAAATTATGATAAATTTTACACTTTCTCATCATACTTTTTTTCTATATGAATGTATAATATATATATATGTATATATATATATATATGTATATATATATATATATATGTATATATATATATATGTATATATATATATATATA
>Ga0099824_1006700_pt1 | contig 15673 bp, 6 predicted proteins | sample SiratrowhiteBW_FD_76837 | JGI IMG/M metagenome (GOLD analysis project Ga0099824, IMG submission 76837) | Root nodule microbial communities of legume samples collected from California, USA - Siratro white BW | ecosystem: Host-associated > Plants > Roots > Nodule | place: USA: California...
AAAAAAAAATATAAAAAAAAAAAAAAAAAAAAAAAAAATAAAAAAAAAAAAAAAAAAAAAAAAAACAAAAAAAAAAAAAAAAAAAAAAAAAAAAAAAAAAAACACATACACACCTTTTGAGCTTTTCCGTTAAAAAAAACAAAAACCCAGGAGAGTGTTCTATGCTTCCCAGCTTGCTGCAAAATCCAGGCTTCTTGAGCCTGTCTATCTGGTTGAAATCCAGGCTCCTGAGCAAGCTCTCGGTGGTATCTACAGCGTTCTCAATGAGAAAGGTGGGCACGTGTTTGAGGAATTGCAGAGGCCAGGTACCCCACTTTACAACATCAAGGCTGCAACATCAGGCCAAGCTTTTCCACAGTGTGTCTTTGACCACTGGGACATCATGCCTCTGACCCATTGGAGGCTGGATCACAAGCTTCACACCTTGTGGCCGACATTCGCAACAGGAAGGACTTGAAGGAACTGATGACTCCTCTCTCTGACTATGAAGACAAGCTTTAAATGTTTTCAAATTATTTATTTTGAACTTACTCAATTTATCTTTCCAAACTGTTACTTTAGTTTTAAATTTTTTCCAATTTTATTTGTGGTTTCTGCTCCATAGGATTTTGCATCTATGTTGGTTCGAACTAATTGTGCCAATTTTGCTTGAAAGATAGTACTTCTTAATCCATTTGTACGTTAAGAGTAGCAATAAAAGTCTTAATTTACCTTTTCTGAGTTTTCTTATATTGTTTTTAAAATTTTATATATACTTTTTCTTCAATATAAAAATTTTATAAAATTTTTATTTAATTATATGTTATTTACACTTTAATCAAAAGATAATTATAAAATATTCTTTTTAAAAAAATGTTATTTTTAATAAAAAAAGAATTTTTAAGTCTTCTAATTGTGGGTTTTAAATTTGTTATCTTGTCATCGTATAATAAAAGTTCTTTATAACATCTATATCTTCACTTATACCCCTAATTATAATTTCTAATTCCTGAAATAGAAAATGTTTTTACTCCTTAAATAATTAATGTTTGTTTCTATCTTAAGCTTTCTTTCAAACGACAATTAGAAAGTTTGGCTGGGACAAGGATATGGTGTTTTGATCCTGAGACCACTGGACCCGACATGGTGGTTGATATGTGCAAGGAAGGACAGTATCTGAATGAAATCAAAGATTATGTGGTTGCTGGATTCCAGTGAGCATCGAAAGAAGGTGCATTGGCTGAGCAGAACATGAGAGCCATATGCTTTGAAGTATGTGATTTTAGTAATAATTTAGAATAAGATTGAGATAAAATATATTTATAATAATTGTGGTTACTTGGGAAAAAACCTTAACAAAATTACCAATATTTTACAACTAAGAAGTTAGTTAAAAAGTAGTATACTGTAGTCTGTAGTAAAATAATAATAATAATAATAATAATAATAATAATAATAATTATTATTATTATTATTATTATTATTGTAACACTCCAAAAATTATTTCTAACGTCTAATTTATCCAAAATAATAGTTAAAACATAATGCATAATGTAGATATATATATATATCGATCATTCACTAACATTGTATTTCAAAAGATTTCCCTCTTCATAGAAAATTAAAACATAACTAATTACATATACACATATAAACAAAATAAGATTTTTTCAAAAAAAAAAAATTTTTTAAAGCTGCAACCGACTCATTCAAGAGCATTTGCAACATTACCTGCTCTCGTGTATAACATGATCATCGCAGTAGAAACAAACACACACCACAAACAAGAAAGTAGAAACAAACACATGCCACAAACAAGAAAGGGTAAGCTCATATTTAAAATATCTCAAATAATCACAAGTATACATCATTTAACACATAGTAATCAATTGACAACATCTATCATCCAACTCAAGACATCATATAATATAGATAGATTCAATCTACTTCCGGAAGACTCGTGCATTGAATAGACCCTGAGATCTGCACCTGTCATACTACCTCAATTTGTGTGTCTCATCTCATCACTATTAATCTCATATGACAGGGTTAATCCATATAACTGTCTTAACCAACCCTTTTTCATGTTGTAGTTTCAATCATATGAACCTCCTTCGACTCTCACCACCTAGTAATATTCATCTATTTGATTCCTATTACTAGTAAAGTCAAGATATCAATTGTTAAACCAGATCCTAAGATAATGCACATCCTATTTATCAGCACGGATGTTTTCTTTCCTGAAAACACTATGCCTACGATCACATACAATTCATATCATACATCATCAATTTTCATTCATCTATTCATTCACTTTCCATTTCAATCTCAACAATCTCAATAAAACTTCATCACTTTATATAATTGTACAATATCAGATACGATTCCTTAATTAATCATGCACAAAGACATATTCACATGTCATACCTATCAAAGTCTTATCACTAGTCATATTCAATCCATCAAACAACGATCAAAAGTTATCATATGCTACTTTCTAACATCATTATTCAAATCAGGTCAATTGATCCACCAAATCAATATAAATAATCAAACTCATTCAGTGCTCAAGGACCAGTCAGATCTGTAAAAAAGACTTGAGCACTGACAATCATATATTCAATATTTTGAAGTTCTATTTGAAAGTAACAAATTAGTATAAAACCAAGTTACTAGTTTCTCTTACCTGATGAAGATCTCTACAACAGTTCCTCTCATACCCGATAGAGATACTAATCCCAAAATCTAGGGATCTAGAACAAGTTATCAGAACAAAACCAAATTTCAGTATAATCTCCATTAAGTTGAGATAAATACTTTTCTCAACTGTAATAAGATTGATGACAAAAACCTAAGGAAAACAGAGATCAAGAGATCTTTAGAGCAAATATAAACTTACCCTGTTTGAGATTCTGATCGGTTAGAAATGATCCCGAACTCCCCAGCTACTACAAAGTGTATCAAATTCTAAAATAGATGAGATATGGAAAAAGAAAATTAAAGAGAAGTGAGAGCTTGGTTGAGGGAGAGAGAAAAGAAAAAAAAGGGAAAATGGAGATGTAGTGGTCTGTGATTCTGTTTTTCTTTTTCTAAATTACCCTGTCTTACAAACCTTGGTAGTTAATGTTAAATAACAATTATGACTTAATTAGTTACTAAATTCAATCATCATTTTTATTTTATAATTATTTAACAAATAAAACTTAATTTAATTATTATTTTTATCATAGTAACTATTTTATTTAATAACTAAAAATCATCTTTAAATATTTTTTTTTCTTAGGATTGTCTTTTAAAAAAGTTTAAAAATTTAATTAGCTCTGGTATGTTAATATTTAAAGGTAATTCTTTTAAAAGATTTAGTTTAACATCACAACACACTTTAATAATATAGTAATTTATAATGATATTTTATATTAAAAAGTAAAAGAGACATAGTTAAGATATTAATATTTTAGATTATTAAGAGTGATTCTTTTAAGTATAGAAAATTAAGAGAAAAAAATATATTTAAATAAATCTTGATATATATTAACTTCCAACTCCTGTAAAACTATTAGATATACATGTAAAACTATTCGATATACAGAAAAAAAAAAAAACGAAACGAAATTATCAATTTAAATGTCTTTAAAAAGAATCAGAATTCAATATTATACAATTGAAGCACATCCATTATTTTCTAGCCACCATTGGAGCTTTCTGGGTAACCAACCAGAAGACTAGTATAAACAATCATAATACAGCTATTCAAATAATTATTACAGAAATTAATGAACTTTAATTCACAATTGAATGGAAATTATAGACAGTTATATTCTAATGGAATTTTTATATTTCATCATGTTGTGAAGAACCTTAAGAAAAAATAGGATTAAAATTTCGTGTGACTTTCACACAGATCTGCATCAACCTAGGTCAACCATAGCCACTAAATCAAACTCAAATGAGCTTCTCTGGGTATGCTTGGGTCTTGTTTCAAAATATTAGTTAATTAGGTCCTTACATCTTGGGGGTGGTAGAGTGAGACATATTCCAGATTATTACGACACTTTCGTATATCAAACAAAACAGTCCATTAATTATAGTTATAATTATCGATAAACACTTCCTTTTAGGAAAAAGTTTATCCTTGACGTGTCTTTAATTACAAAGGTTAGGCAACCTAATTTTACTTGTCTATATCTTAGACTTCTTTTTCCTCTATATAACTCCTCCCTCAGACCCTTTTTATCCTCACACACTTACACACATCCCTCTGTATCAGTATCAGCATACAACACAACACAACGTATCCACATAAATCATGGCTTTTAGAGGGCTTGTCTTGTGTCTAGTTACGGTTATGGTGGCCACTATGTGGACTCAAAATGCTACTGCCCAATCAGGTTGCACCAATACACTCACCAGCTTGAGCCCTTGTCTGAACTACATAATGGGAAGTTCTTCAACCCCATCAGCTTCATGTTGCTCACAGCTCTCAAGCGTTGTCCAATCTTCACCACAGTGCCTTTGCTCCGTCCTTAATGGTGGTTCCACGTTCGGAATTACCATTAATCAAACTCTTGCTTTGTCTCTCCCTGGCGCTTGTAAAGTGCAAACTCCCCCAGTTAGCCAGTGTCAAGGTAAGAATAGTAACTAGAATTAATCAAAGTCTTAAGTCTCCCTTTATATTTATTTTACACCATAAGTAATAATAAAGTATTGAGTTTGTTCTCATGACGAATTTAATTTGATTATTAGCTGGCAATGGACCAACATCTCCTTCCACTGCTCCAGTTGGTTCTCCTTCTGATTCTTCAGCTGAATCACCTCAAGAGTCAATATCACCCTCTGCTTCAGACTTTCCCTCAGGTATATATGCAGCACTCTGATCTTAACACAAACTCAGAAAGAAAAAAGGACGAAAGCCACAAATTCTAATATACACTTTGTACATAACTTTTTAGGGTAATAATATGATCTTTATGGATTCACTTAGCTCAAATAGTTGTCTACACGTGCATGAACTCGCTCAAAAATTGCTGAAAATGTTTTTATTATGTCATTTTGGTTAATTGCAGGTGCAGGATCTAAAACGGTGCCATCAACAGATGGTGGTTCATCTGATGGAAGTGCTATTGAAGTCCCCTCCCACTTGGTGTTCTATCTTCTTGCCATTGCGTCGTGTGCCTTAACATTCACCAAGTTCTGATTGTTTTGTGCCAACTGAGATTTGGGTGCTGAAATTTTATGTTTAGTGTTTGGAAGATATTTGCACGTCCTTGTATAAATAAGAATATTGAATAGAAGAATTAAATTGATATATGAAGTTAATTTTTTTGAGGGATTTGATATAGAAGTTACTTGTTTGTGCTGATGCACTACTATTTGTTCCTATGGATTGGCTTAGCTACTTTCCTGCTAACGGTTTCTTCCCCGTATAAAGGACACGATTAGTTAAATAGGTTACTTAAGTATTTATTTGATAAGTTATTATCTCATAAAATTTAGTTATAAACTTATTTATAATAAAATTTATTCAAAATAAATTTTTAAAACTATAAGGTCATAAATTATTATTAGAGGTGAGTTTCTTCATCTCTTACTCAAAGAACTTTGATATTTAAGTCCATCATAACCACTCACATTCTCTTAGCATTCTTACTTCATTCTTTCCACTTCTTAAACATCTTGGATAAAACTTAATTTCCTTCTTAAAAATAACATTGAATCTAAGATGTGGTAACTTGGTAAATCCAAACAAACTAAAAAATCGCAACAATTAGTATTGGAAATTCGACAACAACCATTAACAACTATCCATAACCTACAAAATGAGCTTGGACCCATTTTGATGGGTCTAGCAAGGGAGTTGAAAAGCATGAAAGTTCTATGTTGGATAGATTCATGGTTGGAAAGTTTTTTTAATACATTAAAAAATTAAAAAAAAATAGTTATTGAGTATTTTGGATACATTTTTCTTCTCTTTTTCCATCTAAAACAGACAGACCACATAATTGCTAAGCCCTGCTTTATTCTCCTTGTCCTGAAGGAACTAGAAATGACAGAAGAATTTAATTTTAGCTTTCTTTTTGCATGTCTGAACTCATTTCCAGTGAGATTTCATCATTACAAATGAAGAAGTATTCAATAGTTAAACGAATTATATTAGATAATTTAGATTAAACTTATAGATAGGGGTGGAATTATTTTTTAATTAAACTCAGTTTCATTTCGATAAAACGTGAGTGGTTAATATTTGCAGCATTAACAATATTTATTCATGGCATTATATTTATTTTCTATTTGCAATATTAAGCAAACATTTATCCGAAAAAATAAATAACGTAGTCATGTTTCAAGATTTATTCTTATTTGAAATTTTAAAAGAACAAATATTTAAAATTTATTAAAATAAATTCTAAGAATGTTCACAAATTATAAAAAGTAATACTAATATTATTTTGAAAAAAAAAACACTTTTGTGAGGGTATTTTGTGTTTTATCAATTCTAAGAATTGTGATGGTATAGAAGCGTAGAAAATACGGCAATGAATGATGAGTGTACGTATTTGGCGCTGGGGTGGAATGGGAGCATGAAAGTTGCTGCCACAGCACCACATAGTGGGCCCCACCATTTCTCCAATTCCCAAATCTTTTTCTTTTACTTATTTCCATTTATGTCCCACATGTTGTGATTGAGTAGATGGACCACCAACCACAAAAACACACTTTAACCCACTACCTTATGTTTTTGTTTTGCGCAAGTGTTGTGTTGTACTAATAAATCATCAACCCTAAGGAAATAGCACAATTTGATGAGACATTCTACATCGATTATTCCCTTTATTGCATTTTGGCATATCATAAATATAACAATACAATCAATATATCAGATTGCGATCCCTTCTTTATATGGAAAAGCTAAGTAAAAGAATTATAATGTAATGCTTACACTCAAATATGCATTGTGGATTTGAGGTATATCTTCTACTAAACTCCATTACTTGACTTCAGCCTAGTCATGCTTTAGAAACTCTGTCAAAAGGGATTACATTTTGTATTTTGGAATATTTTGCATTGGATGTTGCACAATTAAAGTTATAGAATAAACGTGTGGAAATAATTTATTCCAAACAAGACTATAGTTTAATAATTCATAGATTACCTCAACTTACAAGTTACAAACTTGCATAAAAGGTGCCAGCATATCAAAGTTAAGCCATAACCACATATAAAGTGATCTATAGAATAGTCATAAAATGAGACATTTATACAAAGAGTACACTTCAACTATCGTAGTGTAATCACTCAATCAAAAATAAATATTTTATTATTTTTTAAAATGTGCTAATGATCCATTCAACTTATTAAGATAAGAAGATTTTGAGAAAGAGTTTAAGTTTTATATTGATTAAACATGAGTACATTTATTAGAATTTTAAGTATGAATTTGAGTTTTACACTAATTAAAAATAAAAATTATATAAAAAACTCACAAACTTATTATATTAAGAGTTTATAATGAAAATAATGTGTTTTAATCTCTCATATAATTTAATCATGGTTCTATTAGTCTCACAATATCCAAGACAACTACCTATAAAACTAGCAAATTTGAAGATACAAATAATTACAAATTTTGGTTTTTTTAAATGTATAATTTACTTATATATATATATATAATGTGTTAAAGATATCACTTAATGTGTAGAAATAAAACTAAATTTTACTCTTGTTCTATTTATATATAATTGTAATTATTTACGCAATATAAATTTATAATCACCTGTAAATTTTAGATAAAAAGGTTAATTTTTTATTAGTTTGTGTACTGTAGAAACCTTCATGAATAATGGAAAAGTGAAAAGAATATGTATAAAGAAACTGAGGGTGATGGTTAATTTAAACATATGAAAGAAAAACCAAAAACTGAACATTTTATGTAAAAACACGAAAAAATATATAAAAAAATTATATAAATTGATTATCAATGCTAGAATGAAACAATTTTGCTTATTAAGACCGTGATCAATTATAGGCTCATAATGGATTACGGATATTACCATAATTGATCAAGACCCATTATGTATTCTAGGTGTATCTATTTACCTTTTTATAACAATAATAATAATAATAGTAAATAATTAAAAAAATTGATAATAATAAATAATAAGTATCTTTTCCTACTCATATATTTACAAATTAAATAATTTCTCTTTCTATTTACTTTACCTATTATTTTCTTTTCTCTCAATTTTCTCCTAAAGGACCCATGAAAGTTGAAACCACGGAGAGCGTGAACAAAAAAATACCTTGGATCAGTCATCGGTGAAAAAGAATAAGAAAAGACAAAATAAATAATAAAAAAAAAAACAGATGGTCATTCTTTTTAATGACAGTTGCTATTTATTACAGAGAGAAAAATAGTATCTTGCTAGAGAAAAATTGAAAACGAAAGCAAAGCTTTCAAGTAACAACGTTTGATTGATTTTCATGCACACAACAACATCTTTTGCTTTTTTCTTCCTTTAGAACCCATTTTCGGGCATCGCTCCTTCTCTCTCTCCCCAACTCCAAACCTCCCCTCTTTTCTTTCCTCTTTCTACTTGTTCTCCATAAAAAGTTTCAGACTTAAAATTCAGAAACAAAAGAAAAAATCATAAGCCCAAAGTACTAGTACTTCCTGCACTACAGTTTCTGTTCGATGGGCATCTGTGCCTTTTTTCCCTCTTGAAGAAAATTAACAAGAAGAGACGATTCAGTTAGTCTGACACTTTCAGATCACCCCATCTTTTTTCACTTTGCTACAAATTCCTCACAAGCATTCCCAGAACACTAGGACTCTTTTTAACCTGAACCTCAAGTGTAAGGTACATATATATTGTATGTTTTTGCTTGTTTTGGTTTTGAAATAGGGGTTTTTCTTTGGTGACATTTTTACTCTAAAGTGTTTTTTTCTTGTTCTCTAGTTGTGAGCCTAGTTTAATAATGTTATTTATTGTTCATTAAGGACTTATGCTGCTCAGAAACAGATCAAGAGCTGTGACCAAACCAAGTCTGATGGGTGATCACAGCTCCCAGCCAAGTCCAAATAAGAGCTACAAAAGAACCATTCCTTCTTTGTTTTCACCCAAATTCCGTGACTTCTCAGGGAAGTGTCTCTCAGGAGCTGAGGCTCTGAGAAGCCCCACGTCCATACTTGACACCAGAGCCTTAACCCCATTTGGGAATCCTTTGTCACATGAGAAAAAGATCGAGACTTTTGGCTCCCCGAGAGTGCCCTCAGAAAACAGAAGTTCATGGGACTCAAAAGGCATTGGTCTTGCTCTTGTGGGTGCTCTTAAAGATGAACCTCTTCCTCGGAGCTCAACCAAACCAAGTAGTGGAAATGTTCTCTTTGGAACTAAGCATAGGGTGAAAATCCCTCCACTGCCGCCACCGCCACCACCTGAATCAACTAAAACCTGTGATGTTGCTGGTTTTGCTGCCAAAACCAAGGATTCGCAAAACCATACAAAGGATTCTCCATTATCGTTTGCAACAGGTGTTATGAGTTTGAGTGAGATGGAACTTTTTGAGGAGTACACGTGTGTGATATCTCACGGACCTAATCCTAGAACAACACATATATTCGATAACTGTATCGTGGAAAGTTACTGTTCCCTCCCCAATAACACTCTCTCACCTTCACTCAATTTTCTTAGCTTTTGTCACACTTGCAAGAAGCATCTTGACCAGGCAAATGACATTTTTATTTACAGGTAATAAGGTTCAGTTCCAATTCCATGCTTCCTAGTGATAGAATAATCAGACATAGTTTTCTCTTACAATCTGGGTTGTGTTTTGTAGGGGAGAGAAAGCTTTCTGCAGCAAAGAATGTCGTCACCAAGAGATGGTGGTAGATGGAGCAGGAATTTCAGAATTTGACGAACACTAATGGTCATTTTTTAGTTCCATAGCTCAGCCTGAAAGTGATAGACTATGATGGGATAAGCATCTAGTCACAATTTTCTATTCTTGGTTAGAATTTCTAGATAATATTTTTGGTGTGACTAGCATAGCTTATTATATTTACCCTTTTGAATTGTTTTGGTTTTGTTATTTTGGCCTCTCCGTGCAAATAGAGATAAGAGAGGATGAGGATGTAGAGTTCATTTCAAGAAATCTGTAGTTTTAGATTGCTTACGGTTTTCTCCCTTTGTTTTCGGCTGAAGATGACAATGATGATGATATATTACTCAAAATATTGCCTCTTTATTATCTTTTTCTTCTTATCTGAGTAGATCATGATGCATATTATTGTAATGGGACCAATTCATTATTTTTCTCGATAAGATTCCCATCTTACACGAAATTTTATTATTTGTATTATTATTATTATGTTCACGCCATTGGATTGACAAAATTCCAGCAACCATTTAATAGTTTTTAAAAAATGACATTGACAGACAAATGTAGATTTGTTAATAGTCATTTTCCTTACCTATTATCATTAACCAAATAATTGAATATTAGGCTTCCCTTAAAAAATATATATACTTACGTAGCCGAATCTCAATGTATCGAACTTTCGGATAAGTTATTTGTGCAGTTTAACTTATCTCAAAATACGTTACTTTTGGAAAAACAATAAAATATTTTCTTTGGATATACATTCTTTTTTTTACTATTTCAACAATTAACTAAATGAACTAATTATCTTAATTTTTTTTTCTTTATCAAGATATTTCATCTTCTTAACTTTTATTTTTTATCTTTATTTTTTACATTAACTTTTAACATTTTTAAAATTCTCAATAGTTATAATTAATGGCATATCACGATTTAAATGTTCATTCTAATTCTAAAATATAATTCATACATTCAAATGAATTTATTTATTTAAATTTTAATTATAATATAATTCATATATCCAACTATATTTATTTCTTAGATAAAATGTTAATTTTGTAAAAAAATATTCTATCATAAATTTAATGTAATCAATATTTTTTAAGAAGTGTTTATTTGACAAAAAGATCTTACTATTAAAAGGAATTATCCGTCATCTCGTCAACCTATCAGTTATTTGATAAAGTGATTTGACATTTTCAACTGGATAGTTTCAACTAATCCTTGATTTAGTTTTAAAATAAAAATAATAAAAAATTTAAATGATTGAACTTTTTTATGTTTTATTGGTTAAATGATACAAATAAATATATATATATATATATATATATATATATATATATATATAATAAAGTAATTTAATACGTAAAAATAACAATTCTCACCGGCGTAGGCAAATAATCCTTACCTACCTGATCACAACAGATCAGTCCATCTCAACCGGTTTTTAGGTACTAACCAGCCAAATTAAGTTGGAGTAACCCATTTTGTCATGCTAAAAAAAAATATTAAATATAATCTTTAAAAATTATTATAAGAATGTATTAATGTTAATATGTTATAGTTTTATAACTCTTTAATTAGTTTTCACGTAATTCAGAACTAAATAATATAAAAGGGAAGAAATAAATATTAAATTTGCAAAATGGTGTCCCATGTCCCAACACCATAATCACACCTCATTTTACAGCCCCAAATATCTGTGTCTGGAACAGGCATAGGCACCAAAAAGGTCTAAAATAAATGGGGTCATCATTAAAGGCAACAATATATAAAAATTCCAAACTCGCTCTGGTAATGCCGTAAATAACATCACAAGTTTAGCCAAATTATTAGGATTCAACACTACCATCCCTGTCAGAAAAGAAATCTCCACTTCAAATGAAATAGTTATTTTTTTTTTTTATTCACAGTGGGTACTTTTGGTTTCTTCTCAGTGTAACACAAGTACTTTTTTGGGCTATGGATTGGGATTTGAGAGATTCTTAACCTATTAATTAACCACATAAACGACAACTTTTGACTAGTGTAAAAGAACGATAATCAATGACATGTATTTTCAGAAGAGATTGTAGGAACTTTTTGTTTAAATCAAATATGACATTAATATTTAACTCAACTGTAAATTGGACGCAAAGCTCAAAGACTATCCATTAAGTTGAAATATGTTAATGTATTCTCTAAGGCAAAGTTGAAAATGGAAGTATATGACAAACAGGATTTACTAGTGCGCATGAAAATCACTACACAACTTGACTAGTCTTGTACCCACAGAACCATTAATTAAGGAAATTGACAATTTTGAAGGTGCATTTCAACCACTTTGGCGAAAACAAGAACACGTTGAAATTGGGACCCAGAGTACTGTAAAGTGAGCTTGCTAAAATGTTGAAATGCTCAATTAATTGTGACAACGAACAAACCAATGTAACCTAGAAGATGGCGACTCCTTTGACATTTGCTGGAATTATTAGTTATTACGGATGAGAAATTAATGTCATTCAGACATCTTTAGTTTTTCACCAAATACTTTTAATGTTTCCCTTCATAGTTCTGTGCAATTCTCTTTGTAGGTAAGATATTTCATTCAAATTATGCACTTATCAAACTGTTCATAGTCCACTCGTCAGACAGTTATCATGAGTTTGCAACATGAACCATTTAATTTGTGAATAAACACAGTATGAAAGTCTTGCACATAGTATGAATCAGTTTAATCAGTCAAAAAGAAGGGGAAAAAAATGGAATCATGAAGAGTCAAAGTGGATGTTTGAAAATTTCAATTTCCAAACATATTACATGCATTTTCATCTCTTGCTGTTTCATTTTATGTCTCATCTGTGGTTCCTTTTCATGGCTCAATTTTATAAAATATTTCTTCTTTTTAATTTTTTTATTTCAATAACAAAATTATGATAACTTTTAAATAATTTAAATATATATTTATTATATTAGATAGAGAGAAATAAAAAATAATAGAAAACTGTATAACTAATTTTTTTAAATCAAGAAAATTCATTACATTTCTAAATTCTTGAAAAATAACCTCAATAGATATATAAAGAAGTAACGGTAGACAAGGAAAGTGTGAATTCAATGCAATCTAAATAAATTTTCCAATAAACATTTATTGAAAATGTAACTGATAAGTTTAAACCACATCTAACCTAGAACTGAGAATTGAAGGAACAGACAAAATGATTTAGAAATCATAGGTTTAGAATTAGGTCAGCTACACAAACATCAGCTACTGCTAAGAAAATTGAAAAGAGAAATTGTTCAAATCAAATGGACTGAAGTGAACCAAGTGAAGTATCACTTTCCCTCGTGCCAAATGGTTTATACAATGGAGCCAAATATGCTGTGGCCATAACAGGACAATAGACCATATACCATTCTGAAGTGTGATTATTTAAACATGATACCAAATCACTGCTGAATATTTAGTAATCCAAGTTCCATCAGTATTAGGGATTCAATGCATTTAAAGATCACATAACGACATAAGATACAGAAGTTCATAAAATTGTACAGAATAGGCCATAGGCCTTGGACGAACTGCTATATAAATTAAGATACAAAATTATATTTAAGATACAAAATGCAGTACAGATAATAGTCACCAACATTATATTTAAGCAGACCAAACAAATTCCACAAGTCAAAGAGGCAGAAAGAAAGAAACACAGACAAGGGACACTACGGAGACAAACTGAAATACAACTGACCACATCTCACGATTTCCAACTGAAACAGCCTTCATAAGTTGCCTCCCTGTTTAACACATTGAACAATTCTTAGCAACTGCAGTGTAATGGCATGAAAAGATTATAGCAGAAGTATTTGAATAATGACCAAGCAAGATCATACCTTAAAATTTGGCATAGCATGGTCAACACTCCACGGAGATGGAAGAAAAGCCATGAGAGAACTACAAGGACTAAGGAAATAAGCATTACTTGGAATGAAACATTCAGGGCTTTACTAGTAGGTGGAGTGACATGGATTAATCCTAAAATTTGAAGCGGATACTACAAAGACTGATACAAATCCCTTCTTACTTTTCTTTGAAAAAATAACAGAAAAGATAGTGAAGGGTAAACCACACCCTCAATGAGGGTTGCTGATACAAAATTAACAAAGAGAAACAAAATGACTAGGGGAAAAGAAAGACAAGTGAGGAAGGTAAGTAGCAAACAAACTGTATAACCATGAGGAAGAAGACTGATATGACAGTGATAAGTACCATTAAATCATGTCAGGCAAAGAAGGAAAGCAAAACAAATTAGAATAGAAGATTGAATGATTAAGGACATTAGAAAGAAGAAACAGAGAGAGAAGGGACACGGAGGGAGATGTGAGAATTTTAAATAATATACATAGTATCTAAAGCAAGAGACCTTCCTACGAGAGAACAAGGGAAAGTTAACTATTCTGTAAGGAGATGATGCTGACAACTATAAATCATATATTCAGGATGTTTCAACTTCGAATGAAACTTTCTTCAGGTCCAATATATTAAAGTCCATTCCATGCCACTTCTACCCATCATTACCACCATTATACATACCAACCATATTCATGGAAGCTTCCTTGCATGATCCACAACAAAGCCTGCTTTCAATATATTCCTCTAGTATACATCCAGTTACCCTCACCACAGCCAAGCTCGATCCAATTCCAAAATCAGGAGATTGTTGACCCACCATCACAGCCAAGATTGTCAAGGATACCACCACAACTGAAAGCTACATAAACCAACTTAGACTACAAGCTCACAAACTTTATTTGGTATCTACACATATCTAACACTAACCCACTTTCACTAAAAGGACTTTCTTACAGGAGCCTATTGCTCCTTGCATTTCAGCAGTCATTGATGTTAAGATTAAGAATCCGACACAGGGTCTTCGTAGCAGAATCAGCATTAACAAAGAGATCCCTAGTAAAAGGCAAATCCAAATGCTCCCTGCCAGGGGAAGAGGGTGCAGATTTAGCCACCGGGCGCATTTCAATCTCAGGGGATGAGCCAGGAAGATTAAGAGACACAGTCCTCTTTGGTCTGACAGAAAATTTGGGAATCGGTAAGGAACTAGGAGGTGGGGAATTTGAGTAGGTAGGACCAGCCCATAACTCAGAAAGCAAAAGATCACCACCACCAGGGACATCTTCGCTCTCCTTCCTACAAGCTACACCATTGATGGGAATTGGCGTGCTCTTAGGAGTAACTTTTACTTTCCCAAGCGTTTTATAGTCAGTGTTAGGTGGTGTTTTAGGGGAACCATGAGATTTCAAAGGATTTGGCAATACACCTGTCCTCCCAGACTCAAAAGTCCTGCAACTGATATCCCTAAAGCCCCTGGAAGGTGAACCCCCGAATCGAGCATGACCCTGAGACTTGGACTTGCTGTAGTATTGGTTCTTATGCTGCTCAACAACAAAAAGGGTCTCCATAACACCCACAATAACTGAGTCAAAGAGCGATTTACAGGTTATATCTACTAGATCCAAGTACTACAACTCAGTACAAGGTATCAAAGACAAGCCCAAAACCAAAATCTTTGCCGTCCTAGATAATCTCCCCACCAAACCAAACATGTAACCGAAAACCTTGTCCACCACAACTACAACACCCAGGTAAAAATCTCACCCGTTCAAATCAACCACGGAAACTTTCTCAGACACTGAAAAAAAAAAGCAAAGAATACAAAAAAAATATTAAAGCACCGCCACAAAAAAAAAAAAAAAAAAAGTATTTTCTTAAGAATAAAAAAAAAATTTTCAAAAGAAAGAGGGAGAAAGAAAATTACCTGTTAAT
>Ga0099824_1006703_pt1 | contig 15665 bp, 8 predicted proteins | sample SiratrowhiteBW_FD_76837 | JGI IMG/M metagenome (GOLD analysis project Ga0099824, IMG submission 76837) | Root nodule microbial communities of legume samples collected from California, USA - Siratro white BW | ecosystem: Host-associated > Plants > Roots > Nodule | place: USA: California...
AATTAGTTTTTAACAACTAGTCAAAAAAATCTTTTTCAACCATCCCTTGTCAATAGCTAGTTTCATTAACGGAAAATTTTTTTAGTCTATCATTGTTTATTAAGTTTTAAAAACTATTTAAAAGAGATTAGAAATAATTATAAATAACATTATATTTCAATATAAATTATAATATATTTGTTTACAAAAAATTTTAGCTACAATCCAGGTTATATATTAAAAGTATGTATTTATTACAAATTTTAATATTAAAATACATATTTTATTTCTATATTTGTTTAAAAAAATCAACTACACATATATAATAATGAAAATAGAGAGAAAAAAAAATTGCTTTTGGCTGCTAAGTATGAAGGCTTTGATTGTGATTTATGCAGGATAAAATGAAGGCTAACTAACTAAGTATGAACGAAATTGATGGTAATTTATGCATACCAGGCATGTAGCTTTGATTGTGGTATCTTTGTCGCGACCGTCAAACTCTTCACCCTCCTCAACAAGCCCAAGAAGCACGTCCATGAAGTCCTGCTTAGATAAATCACAACTCCTGTTTTGTCTGTGTTCTTCCAGCCAAACCTGTGCAAACCCATCTAACTCTTTCATCGTCTTCTTCATTTTTTCTTTCTGCTCCATCCAAATCCAACCATCTCAAATATGGCAGCGCATCAGACACAGTGAATGACCCAGCAAGATCAGTAAACTCCCTCAGTGTCTTTCGGATCCGTTCATTCTCACTACTATCGTTGTCACCAACAAAACGTTTTCCTACTATCGCTCTGAACACGATGTTTAACGTTATGTCGCCCAACCATCTCTTCATCTCAGTTATCACCTTTTCGGAGCCATTATGTTCCTTCTTTTGCCAAATATCGTAACTCTCTTTCATTGCTAGCTTCACCTCTGATTCCATCACGTGCTTCTGCATGTCCACCCTTTGCGTGGAGAGGAGCTCCTGCATGAGAATCTTACGCATGTGACGCCAATAAGAACCGTAGGGGCTGAACCCTACCATGGAAAAGTTGCAGCCCAACACTTCAAGGGCTAACATTTTAGGACGGTTCGCAAACGCTCTGTCGTTGACGGTAAAGCACTGTTTGGCCATTTCCCAGTTGCTCACAACAAGGGTTTTGGAAACGCCAAGACGCAAGGTGAAGATGGGGCCATATTTTTCCGCCATGTTTCCCAACGTGATGTGAGGTGCTTTTGACGCACTCAAGAGGCGAAGATGCCCAATCAATGGCCATGCACCACTTGCTTCTGGTGGGGCTTCTCTAGTTTCACCTGTGGGGGTTCTGCGCCTTCTCAACATGGACAGAAATAAGAGGAGGCCGAAGAAAATGGTACATAACCCTGTTGATAGAGAGAATGGATTTTCCATGTCCATGGTGATGGAGGATGTTCTTGTTTCCTATGGTTGATTATGGGGATATGATATGAAAGGATTCTTGATATCTATATAGATAACATAAGCAAGGATATATAAGTACTTTGACAGTTTTAATTTTTCATACCATTTACTATTATTTTATTTCAAAATTTTATGTGTATTTATTATTATTATTTGAGCGTGATATTTTATTATTCAAACTTAATAGTCATACGATTGTTTAAGAAAACCCGTTTCTCAAAATGTTAATTTTTATTTATTATTCTATTTTAATATTTACGAAATTATAATTTATTTTTAAAATTTGATATTGAAGAAAAGAAGATAAAAATTTGAAATTTTTATGTTGAAAATTTAATAATATTATAAAACATAAATTTTATATTTAGTAAATATAAAACAGTAATAAATATAAATTTTTATTTAAAAAATAAAGACAAGTTATCAGTCCACTCTGTCAGCACAGGCCATTGACTCGTCCCTGCCCCGTCCTTGACACTCACAGCCATGCATGTGATGAAGTTATAATATGACAAAGATGGCCCCACAAAAGTTAGAAACACAAGAAGAATTGTGTTATATTGGCTTTTTACTTTCATTAGTGACGCTGATAGGAAATAGCCGTCACACAGATATCTTTTAAATTATACTCTTCTTTTTAATTGGAGATATCAGATAAGGTAGGATGACATTTTGAAAATCTTCATGATTTTTTTATTCTTATAATTATTAATCACTTTATTATATGTTTGATTTTCTTTTAAATTTTTCATTTTGATGGTCATTACATAGATCATCTTCGGACAAAAGGACGAAAAAACTTTTTTTCAAGTAGTGTAAGTTACCTTGATAGTAGTTTTTGTACCATAAACAAAAAATGCAATTAAACTTTAAATTTCGACAAATAAAAGTAAAAACAATCCAAAATTAAAAAGACATTTACGTCTTTAAATTTAACAGCTCATGTTAGTTTGTTTCTTTTTAAGTGAGAAAATATTTAATCTGAAATTGGGAAATTAAACAAACACATAAAGTAACATGAACGTGTTTATTTTATTAAGAAGAATATTTAAAAAAAAACACACACAATATAACTAACTCAATACTCCTAGATTAATTTGGTGATCTAATAAGTGAATGAAAAATTTATTATGTAATTTAAACATGGGATTAAGTAAAAGAAAATGTATTACCTTCCTTATTAGCAAGATATTTTATTTAGATTATTTTATAATCTTTGACATCGGATTGATGATAGATGGGGAGGATGAAACATATTTTAGATTGATTATATAAAATATATAAATATTACAATAATTTTAAATATTGATCGTTATAAAAGTGATAGAGAAAAGTTAAATAAAGAAATTGAATTGGAAACCTCTTATATTAATATAATGAATTGATATAATATTCACCATTAGGTTGTATAACAATTCTCAAACATCTATTAATAAAATCAATATAATATGTATATTATTAGATCAATTCGTACTTTAATAGGTGTAGAGTCGATGATATTACATGAGTTGATATAATATGGTTTGCCTTTTTAAAACAGTATTTAACCTATAATTGTAAATAATACACATACTAAATTTTGAAGAAAATAAAATTTTTGTATTTATCTAAATTTACTAATAACAAAACTTGTTCAAAAATAAAGTTAAGGACATGAACACTTTATTGTAAGCATTAAAACATAACTAACTATAATTATTAATCAAAACTAAACTAACTAAATCCAAAGAAAATGTATAAATAGTACACATAATTATAAATCATAAAAATTACTAATTTTTAATTTCTAAAAAGTATTTTATCTATTATTAACAAATTTCTTCAACTAATGACTTATTATATATATGCAAAAGTTAAAATAAGAATTGACTTTAATCTTCATAATAGAATATATGAAACCTCTATTTCATGTTTTCATAATATTTAAAGTGTTCTTGTTTTAATAGTTATTCTCGTTCTTGTGTTCTTGTTTTAATAGTTATTTCCAGTAATCTATTATATAAACACATACAGTTTATATCGAGTGCATGATATAATAGTTACATTTAAACAAATTTTCTTGCCTATTACACTAATATACCAAATTTAATAAAATTAATTTATTGTTTTGTGACAAAAAGATAGAAGAATCAAGTCAGCATCAAATTGTTACACTTAAGTGACACTCTAAGTACAAGGTATAATTTTCTATTTAGTGATAAACAATTGACACAATATTTAGTATAGACTCAAGATTATCCATTAAAGCAATTGTTGTTTATTTCAAACTTTCTAACTATATTATGTTTAAGCACTCTTATCTCCATTAGCTATCACTATCTTAGTAATTAAATAATAATTTTATTTTCTAAAAATGATTTGTTTTCACCGTACACTAAGAATTTATACATTTAAAGAAGACAACCAACTTTAATATTTTCTTTTGAGGTTTTTTGACATTGTTTTAGTAATTCTTCATTCTTCACTGATAGTAGTTTCGTTTACCTTAAATAACTCATTTTCTTTTATTTTAGCTTTAATTCTAATAACGAATCATTCTTTAATTTTTTTTTAGTGATATAATTTGGTGTCCTCATAAAAGAGAATAAATGACAACAAAGAAACTTCATTTGAAGAAAATTTCTTAACCATATAAAAGAAAAAAAAAGTTGAGCAAAAGGGATAAAGAAGGAAGAGAAAGAAGTGAAAAAAACTTATTACAACAACATATACATTATAGGGCAAATTTAATAAATTTAAGGATGTTTATTATGATGTGATTCATAGTAAAGTATCTCCTTGTCAACCTTAATATTTATACTAAAAATACTTATTATTTATTTGGTAAAAATGAAAAAATAAATAAAAAGAAAGTAAAAGAAAAGAAACAAAGAAAAAAAATAATGACAAGATAGATTATTTTATTAAAAGAAATGATAATTTTATTTGTTAATAATTTTTATTTATTAATATCAATATTAATAATATTTTTATATTATTCACTTTTAATACTATAATTATAAAATTAACTAAAATAAAGTAAAACATTCATAATTTATGTTGATATGATACCCCAAATTACCTATCACTTATTTGTTATTTTTTTACTTTCTTACTCCCTTTAGCAACATTACTGATTATGTTTTCGAAAATGAACTTAAAATATAACATTAGTGAATATTATAGTATATGCTAATATCGAAGCTTGTGGTATATCAGACTATATTGTGAACGAAAAGATTATACTTGAAAGTCGTCAATTTATTCTCTTTCGAGGATAAATGTATCCTCGAACTTCCGTCCAAGAAAATGATTCAATTTAACCCTTTTGATAAAAGATCAACAGCTCAGTGCAACACCAATTGACTTTTCTACATTGAAGTAGTGAATTTCACTGTCAGTGAAGTTGAATATGAAATATAGTAAGTCATATGTAACTATTCTCAATATGCACGGAATTATTCTTCAGAAGATGACAAAAGAGATCATAAATTAGATATTTTATAGATTTTTCTTACACAATTATATTCTCAATCACAATCAGATTTATATCAATTATATTCAGTTTTTTATTTACCTAATATTTTCTATAATTTTTTATTTTCTGCTATATCAATTTTACTTATGTATGTATATTTGCGCTGTTCACAAATATAAAATTATATGGTCAACATTATAATATTTTGTTTTTCTAGGATTCGTTTTCTTATTTTCTTCCAATATGATTTAGTGTATTTATACTTATTTTGTTGTAGTATTAAGGGTTTATTTATTTATTTACCACCGCCTCACTATACTTCTTTGCTTCTAATTTTGTTTTGTAATCATGAGCAAAGATGTTAATTCTTTCCAATTTCATAGTCACTTAAACTTAATTTAAAACAAGACAAGTTAAAAGAATTTATTAAAAAACTTAAGAAATGTTATGAGTTTTATATTCTATGGGTACAGTTCAAGTATGTTTAATGGTAGATGTGACCTTTATGAACATATTTTTACTTACATTTATAATATTTAATCTTGAGTTTATTGAATCATAATTGAAAATAGTCTATTTCTTAATCAGAACTTATCCAATTGAATTTAATTGGATCTTAGGTGAAATCATTGGTTAAACTTAAATTTTTAAGTTTATTAACTTACTTGTCTAACTTTGATGATATATTTAAACTATAAGTAATTATTTTTAGCGATTTTAATGGTTTTGAAAAGTTAGGATTATAAGCTTGTTCGATAAGAAAATAAAATACTTGTGAAGATTTAAAAATTAAGTTGATATATGTAGTAGATAGTCTTGTTGTTCAAGACAAATTGCATCATTTATTTTAGATTTTTATATTATAAACTAACTGATGCTAGCAAATTCTAATAGCCTGACTAATCAAAATTTAATTCGCTTATCTGAAACAAAACTGTAAACAAAATATATGAAAAATAAGTGAAAACAAAAGTCTGACAAACAAATTTACAAAATCTAAAAAAAAGAAAACAAAATATGAAAATGATAATTAAAAATGAAATTCATAAAATCTCATAAGAAGTTGGAGAATAAAATTTATAAAATTTTAAAAAAATAATATTAAAAACTATTTTGGTTTAAAATGGAAACTTTAAACCAGTATGAGAGGCTTATTATATAAGCAGTTCTATAATCCTCTGAATCTTAAAAAATATTATATATTTTTTAAAAATTTTGGAATTAATTTCAAGTACCAAAAACATAAATCCTTTTGTTTTTATCGAAAATTTTGAATAGTTTTATTGAATGTTTCTTGTTAATAAGTTTTATAACCAATTTTTTTTATATCATTTCCTAAAGATACATAACTTATTGATGGTAAACTCTTAATATACAATTTTCTAATTTCAAACTGAATAAACAAGAACATATATCCAACCAAATAATGTTCAATAATTTTAATTAAGTTTCATAAGATTGCTTATAATAAACCTTTCTTAATAATTTAAAAAAAGTAGTAACATAAAAAATTTATTAGATTGATGATAAGGTACATAACGTGCAGGATATATATCTATAAGTGGACCAGTACTCAATCTTTTGATGGCAATGAAAAGGACATTTAACAAAAATATATTAAACTTCAGCACAACCACTAGCTGATTGACAGCAACAATAGATTTCTAGTGCCATCCCATAGTGATCGGTCTCCGTCTCTTATCATTTAATGGATCCTACCAATTTCATTCGTCAATTTTCATTCACCATATTAAATTGAAATCATTGAAATCATGACCCCACAAACTAAATCAAAACGACAAGAAGCTGCAAAACCAAATCTATGAATACTTTACTACAATGAAGAGGTATCAGCGAGCTTCGGCTTGACGGTGTTCAATACCCTGAACGTGTTCTTTCCGATCTACCGGTGCGTCTCCGTTTCCATATCACTGCAAAAACCTACTCTTTGTGATTAAATTGGCTGAACCTTTATCAAATAGCAAAATACAAACATCTAAAATAAAAAATGATAATATCAGCTTTTGGTATTCTTACACTGAATTATTAATCCATCGTAAAGAAATAGTTATCTGGTTGGTAACAATAAATTTATATTTTATCTTTTCATTTGATGACAGTTCAAGTATTAAAAAAAAAGTTTCAGTAATATTTTATATTTCTATAAAAATAATAATTTTAATGTTTTTCTCTGTATACTATATTCCGTAGTCTTGAAAAAAAATCCATACATAATTAATTTTGTAAAATAACTTTTAACTATCATTTTTCTTTAAAATGTGATATAAAATAGAAAAAAGAATTTCATTTCTCAAAATAATTAATATTTTTCTTTTAATTCTTGATAATTTTTATAATTTTTTTGATAATAATAATAAGGGAAACTTAAAAAAGACTTATGTGATGTTATTGATAGTTGTATTTTTCATATCTTTCGTACCAAAAAAGATATGATGAACATGACTTAACATTCTTTGTATTCAAGATTAGGACGGAGGCAACTAAATCAAATTTCAAGAATAACGCAAAATGATATTTACTCAATGCATCAAACACAATTTCGATTTTGATTCCTACACCTTGTACAATATCTTTTCATTTTTAGTTCCTTTCATTATTACTGAATCCGCAATCTTGTAACAATTGTGATTGCAATTTACGATGGTTTTAGTTTTTTTTTTTTTTCTTAAGGTTAGAGTTAGATTTGAAAAGGATTTGGTTTATTTTGTCACGTGAAAGTAGATTTTTTTTTTTTCATCCAGATCCACCTTAGGTGTGAATTTATTTTGATTCAAAATAATAACTTTCAGCAAATAAACTTAGATGACACTTTTATTCATATTGAAACGTGCATTTTCTAGGCACAAAGTAATACTATTATTTTTAAATATTAATTAATATTATTTATTCTTTAAAATTTGTATTTTCTCATATCAATTTCAAATACTATAAGCAGATATATTTTCCTACTGTCTAATATTCTAAATAATTTTATTAAATATGATTAATAAACTCTATAACCAAGTCTTTATATCACTCTATCATGCTACACAATACTATGAACGATTGCCTATGACCCAAACTCAATCATAGGTTTATAATAGGACTATAAAAAATCTGTAAAGAAAAGAAAAGAAAGGCTATAAGTAAACACAACATACTTCAAGAAGCAAAACACCTACGATATTTTTCTTAATCTTCTATTTTTTCTTCTTTTAAATATAATAACATGAAAAAATCTTAAATATATAAGTTAAGTAAATAATAAACTTTAAAATTAATTAAAACAATGATGATTATTTATACATGCTTTTGTATGATTAAAATTATCTCCTTACATACTAGGTAGATATATGCCTATACAGCTTATTATTCATACATGACATGCTATTCTATGGCTCTCCATCGTCTTTTAGCCTTTAAATTTGATAATAAAGATGAGAAGAGAGACGCGGAGTGAAAATAACTTGCAGGGGAGTGGCTCTGATGTTGGTTAAGCCAATCTGTTCAAGCATATCAACAGGTCCCCCATCAGAGGTTGCAATGTCAAACCCATGCAATAAGGTACCAAGTGTTAGTTGCATCAATTGGAGACTGAACGATAGTCCAGGACACATTCTTCTACCTGCCCCGAATGGAATCAACTCAAAATGATGACCCTTCAAGTCCACTTCCTTGTGGCTTGTTTCAAATCTCTCTGGACGAAATTCCAAGGGATTTGGATATAAAGCGGGATCTCGCTGAAGTTTTGAAATGTTAGTCAAAAGACGTGTGCCAGATGCTACCTCGTATCCACCCACTGTGCAATTTTCCATGGACTCGTGTGGCACACTAAGGGGTCCAGCTGGGTATAAACGCAGTGTTTCCTTGATTATACATTGAAGATACTTTAGCTTCTTCAAATCTGACACCTCTACCATCTTTTCACTCCCAATTTCTCTATCTAATTCATCCATCGCTTTTTTTAGAATGTCCCGATTATTCAGAAGTAAAGATAGAGCCCATGCCAATGTTCCTGTTGTCGTATCTGAACCGGCCAGAATTAAAGCCTACAGAATACAAAAGTTAGAACATATTTATTGTTTTTTATCATGCTTTAATATGTTTTAATTTTATAAATAATTTAAATATGTATTCATTATGTTGGATAAAAAAATAAAAAACTGGAATAAAAAAATGATTATAATTTTTTTTTTTTGAGAAAGTAAAAGTTGAGACTTACCAGGCAGGTAGATTTGATTGCGGTGTCAGGGTCATGACCGTCAAAATCTTCACCCTCTTCAACAAGCCCAAGAAGCACATCGATGAGGTCCTGGTTTTGTTTCCGTTCACCTGAACCACAATCCCTGTTGCGTTTGTGTTCTTCAAGCCAAATTTGAACAAACCCAGCTAACTCTTTTGCCGTTCTCTTCATTTTCTTCTCTTTGCCATCCAAATCCAACCATCTCAAATACGGCAGGGAGTCAGACACTGCCAATGAACTCGCCATATCAAAAAACTCCCTCACTAACTTTCGGAGCCGTTCGTTGTCTTCATTCGCGCCGTCACTACCAAAACGTCTTCCCACCACCGTTCGGAACATAATGTTCAAGGTTATGTCCCCAAACCACCTCTTCATTTCGAAAAAACCGTTTTTCTTCTTCAACCACAAATTGTAACTCTCTTTCACCGCTGTTTTCACTTCCGCCTCCATCACTTGCTTCAGCGTGTCTATGCTGTGAGAAGAAAGGAGCTCCAGCGTGACGATTTTGCGCACCTGGCGCCAGTAAGAACCGTAGGGGCTGAACCCAATCATGGAATAGTCGTAGCCCAACACTTCAAAGGTCATGGTTTTGGGACGGGTAGCGAACGCTCTGTCGTTCACGGTAAAGCACTGTTTGGCCATTTCCCAATCGCTCACAACCAGCGTTTTGTGAGCTCCCAGCCGCAAGGTGAAGATGGGGCCGTATTTGTCCGCCATGTGGCCCAACGTAACGTGCGGCGGTTTCGAGCCCCCTAATAGGTGGAGGTGGCCAATGAAAGGCCACGCGCCACCCACTTCTGGTGGTGCTTTTCTTGTTGCTGCCCCGTGGTTTTTGAGCTTTCTGGACAGAGATGAAAGGACAAAGAGAAATAACAATGAGATGGTAACTGGTAACGCGTAATGCGAGAGAAGGTTTTCGTGGTACATGGTGTTCAGGATTTTTTGTTTTTCTTGGTTGATTATGTGACTATGGCGTGAGCTTCTTGTTAAGATATAAATACTGAAAATGAAAAAGAAAAAAAAAAAAAATTGGTTTAGTGTTCTTCACTTGCCTTATTGTAGCCGGCGAAATGTTTTTCTACGTACAGATTGGTGGTGGTTATAAAACATAACATATGGACGGTGGTGATAGGAAAGAATCATCTGTCACATCAGTATGTTTCTATTCACAACGCAATTTTTTAAATAAATTAATCACAAAATTGGGATATTTAAATAAGATATAAATTAAATTATTCAATCAAAAATAATATAATTAATGGGAGAACTTTGACCTGTTACTGCTCCTCCAAGCAAGCCTAATATCCAAACTCCTGTTCTAGACATGGTTAGGTTAAAAACAAGAACAACCCTTTGAATATTAAAATGTTAATATTAAAATAGATCAATTTTTAAAAAGAAATTATATAGTATTTCTTAAACACAATTCTAAACAATAAAAGTTTCACGATGTGGTTCTATTTTTACTAAGTTCATATTTAATTATTATTAATGAAGCATGGTGAAATTGTGAACTAAAATATGATTTTTTTACTGTTTGATGGAAGGCATATTTTGATGTGTTTTTACTTAAATTATAAATATTGTTAAATATATTGGGCTAAATCTGTTGGTATTTTGATTACTCTGTGTTATTATCTAATAGTTTAAATTTTTAAGAAAATATATTTTGAGAAGAAGAAGAAATATTTAATTGTAGAGATTTTATAAAAAATAAATCTTATTTTATTTTATTGCAGTTATAAAAAATAGCATTGAAAGCAAAATATAATTTCAGCTTTTAATAAGAATTACTCAAATTGGTTTCTCGGTTAAATAAAAAATTATATTATATTTTAAAAAATAGATATACACACTAATATTTAAAGAAATGTTATTTTCAAAATAACAATATTTTCAACAATAAACAATGAAATAAACTAACCTTCTATTTATAATAACAATATTTTAATTTTCCAACCAGCCCACCTTATTTATACCCTAATTTTTTTCCATTATATTTTTATCAAATCCTTCATAATCCACTCATATATTTGTTTTTTTTTATCTCCATTCTCCCTTAAAAGATTATGAACTTTAAAATGCTTGAAGAAAAGTTAGAAGTTGTAGAGTACAAAATGGTTTTGAAAAATTATCATTTCACATCCACTTTTTCTCTTATTTTACTTTATAACTCCTTTTAATAATAAAATTTTATATTTAACAAATAAAACAAATATTAAAAAAACTTTAAAATAAAATAATAATATCTTTAGTTATTAAATGGAAGTATAAAAAATCGATACGGTGTTCTATATAAGTTGAAGAGGCAATGTCAAAGTAGAACTTGGCCTCTTAAATATATGGCTAAGTAATTAATTGCCGAAACCTTGATGCTTTTACACTAAACAGCCAAATACAACGAACACTTAAATAAATTATTATTTTATTGTTTAAATAATATTTTATTAAAAAGAAGTCTGTCAAATAAAAATAATTCACAAACAGTAGTGTGAAAAAATATTTTTTCTTAATTACCCAGCCATGTGGGTTGTAATAAAGTAAAGTGATTCCCATATGTAACAGGTTTGGTGTGAGCTTCGCTGTTGTCTCAGCTGTTCTGTGCTTTTCAGATCTGTCCTTGAAGATGAAGATTAGGCTTTGCAGCAATTTGCTCACGTAACTAACTTATCTACATCTATGGCCGTTGCTTTTTGATCCACGTTCAAATTTGAATTTTTAGGTTATTTTTAATTATAATTATTAGTATAAGGCTAATATATGCCTTTTCAAATAAACGACAATATCAATGTCACATTGGTATAAACTAGTTGTACTAAACATTGATTCCATCGATCTTAGATATATATTACATCAATCAATTATGAGACAACTAATTTAATACACATTTATTAAATTATGTTTTAAAGGAACCTATTTAAAAAAGCACGTGACCTTTTAATAAGCAATTTTATAATGATACTTCTCATGTTATAAATATTTCAACTTTATAATAATTTTATAAATATTATTAAATATTCAAATATGAGTTGAAGTCTCACATTAAAAAGTTGAGCAATATATAAGAAAGAAGACCCACAAACTTAATGTTTTAAGGTTTTTGGTTGAAGGTGGCTCAGTTCTCATTCTTTATAAGATCTCCCCAGTTTTTGGCTGAGTACAGTTTGATCCTGTATCGAAAGTCTTCCTGACGTAGGTTTTGGAGAAGCGAGTCTCTTACTTGAGAGGGAGATTGTTAGGTACCCAAGTGTGAGTCTAAGTCTCATATTGAGTAAAAATGAGAAACTTGAGCAACATATAAGAAAGAAGACCCACAAACCTAATGCCTTAAGGTTTTGGGTTGAAGGTGGCGTCATTTTCTTATATGTTGGCTCATGTCTCATTATTTGAGATCTCCTTGGTTTTCCATCTCGGTTTCTCCCAACAACAAGTGGTATCAGATTCGTTAACAAGTGGTATCAGAGTCGTTGGTTTGCAGCTTGGGCGAGTATGTATCGAAAGTCTTTCTGGAAAAGCGTGTGTCCCGTTTAAGTGTGTAAACGGCGGTACAAGCGAGGATCATTTGTGATTAAGGTACTCGTATTTGAAAAATGCTTTACTCGTATTTGAAAAATGCTTCCGCTCGAGGGGGACTCTTACTTGAGGGGGAGATTGTTAGATATTCAAGTGTGAGTCGAAGTCTCACATTCGGTAGGAATGAGAAAGTTGAGCAACATATAAAAAATAATACCCGCAAACTTAACGTCTTAAGGTTTTGGGTTGAAGGTGGTGTCATTCTCTTATATAGGTTTAGTTCAATTCTCATTCTTGTGAGATCTCCTCGATTTCTCCCCTCGGATTACCAACAAATATTAATAGTAAATTAAAAAAAATTGTAAATCTAGCTAGTGTTTTAAACTTTTTTATATGGATCTTGTTTTTGTCGATCATAAAGTAAGATAAACGACATTCTTTGAGTTTTTTTCCCATTTGGTTCAATTTTTTTTTAAATTGTCAAAATAACAATTTTTTTTAATTATTTTTATGGATAAATTGTGTCAAGTTGACATGATTTTATTATGAATAAATCAGATTATTATATTACGATTTCAGCTAATTCAAAATAAAATCGTGTCATTATAGTACGATTTTAGATATTAATTGAAATTATGTTGATATGACACAATTTCAGTTTAATTTTACTATACTAAAATCGTCGTGTTGATGTGACACGATTTAAGTTAAATTTTTTAAATTGTGTCATAGTAACATAATTTCATTAATTTTTTTTGTAATGAAATCGTTTTAACTTAGCATGATTTTCTCATAATGAGAATAATGTTTTTTTACACCATTCTAAGAATTTCTAAACAAAAATTGCACTAAAATGAAAAAAGCCCATTCTTTCTTGTTCCTATCGAAAACTTACATTGATGTTGAAAATTCTTATTTTGCATCAGATGTCTTCACAGTAGATGTTATTACAATCCAGTCACTCTAGTTTATTTTTAAATTTCATTTTGTTTTTAGATTAAATAGTGAAAAAAATACCACAATATTCGATAAAAGCTAAAGATGCATAAAAATTATAAAATAATATTTTTTTATCAAGTTAAATAGATTTTAATGACTGATCATTATTATTTTTTTTGTCTATTTTTTTTATATCTGTTTCTATTTAATATACAATTATGACAATCCAAAGTTTTATTGTTTTATTAGATCTAAAATTTCAAATCACACTTAACTGCAACAATAATAACCTATCAAGTACTTATCAACTAATAGATGTTGCGGAAACAACTTTCTTTATGTCACGGCTAAACTTTATGAAACAAAATTATGAAAGAATCTCTAAAAAACCTAATTTTTAGAACTAAATTTGCGTCTAGAGTTGATTATGGTGTGAAAGATAATAATCGTCATATTAAGATAAATATGTTTAATTAAACATGTAAAATTAATATAATTTATTCTTCTATATAAATAAAATAAAACTATTTTTATTTATTTATCTTTTAGAAATAAAGATATCTATGAAAAATAATTATCCAGTTCAATAAAATATTGATCTCATTCCTATTTCATTTCATAATGAAAATATAAGATTATATGATTATGAATGATAATATGGATTCAATTTAGACATGGGACTGAACTACTCATTTACATCTGATACAAACCTATCCCGCATAAACTGCACTCCTCATGGATTAAAGTGAGGCAAACTCTCCAGTGACCAGCATTGATTTTTTTTATATTTTTTTCTCATTTTAAATTTTTAAGATTGTGTAGAATTATTTTGTGTGTTGAAAATGATAAAATATTTATATTTATTATTTTCATAATATAGCTCTTTATTTATGTCTAGTAAATATTAAGTAGTTAATCTTTAAGTTTTTTAATTGTTAGACATATAGTAAACCCTTATACGATATGAAAATTTGAGATTTTTTTTTGTTATAAACTTCCAAACATTCTCTAAGAAGGTTCCAAAGTCTCTGAAGTGTACTTGTTAATAGTTCTAGAGTATATGTTTAACAAAACAATAAGTTTGAATATAGTCAATGTTTCTTATAGATAAAAAACTATATTTTTATTTCCTTTTTTTAACAAATAATATTTTTTAAAATATTTTAATATATTTTAATCTCTGAATTTAACATAATTTTTTTTCGGTGCTTAAAAAGTTTATAGAAATTAGTCATTCAATTACTACAAAAACGGTGGTTGTCCTCTTCTTTTTTTTCTTTTTTTAACTCACTATTATTGTTATTTGCGCTAATAACCCACTGTTGTTTGGTAAATCTATGTTTAAAAAAGACCATATATCATTAAATATACCAAACTTTTGTTTATTTATAATATTTTTTTATTGAATTCCTGTTGTTGATGGAAGAAAAGGAAATACAAATTTGTTTCCTCTTGTAAATAAAAATGGTTTGGTGAAAGAGTGCGGAAATCATATTCACTGGTTAGGTGGTACTTGCGAAAGACGATCGCTTTTTCCTCTAAAGGATAAAATTGGTTTGATGAGTAACTGATGAAGTGCAAAGTCATCTTCTGTGGCTAGGTTGTATCCATCAAAGGAGCTACAACTTTTGTTTCCTCTGAAAAATTGAAATTGGTTAGGTGACTAAAAAAATACACGAATCATTTTTTCTATTAACTAAAAAAATACACGAATCATTTTTTCTATTAACTAAACAAATTTAAAAATAATTACAAAATAACTTGTTCAATTGTTTATAATAAACTTTTACTTCCAACCTCTCACTTGAAAACTATCACTTCATATTTTACTCATCTTAACTAGTCTTTAAGAGAAATCACAATTTTTGATATAATTATTAGATCCTTTTAAGAGGATTAGTTAAAGAGATTATATTCAGTGAATCACGAAAATTATACATCATGGGTTAACCCACTTGGATAGAAAGATAGAAAGATTGCAAAGAAAGTTAGAAAAAACGATGCATTAAAACAGTTAAAAACACAAAAAAAAAAAAAAAGAAGAATTAAAATTTATTTATATTAAAAAAATTAACAAAAAAAAATAATATATAATTTAAAAAAAT
>Ga0099824_1006705_pt1 | contig 15662 bp, 9 predicted proteins | sample SiratrowhiteBW_FD_76837 | JGI IMG/M metagenome (GOLD analysis project Ga0099824, IMG submission 76837) | Root nodule microbial communities of legume samples collected from California, USA - Siratro white BW | ecosystem: Host-associated > Plants > Roots > Nodule | place: USA: California...
CGATCATGATATTTTTGACTGGTTGGATGAAATTTTCATCATTAGAAAAAGTACTTCTTAACCATTCGTCGGCAATGGTTTCTGAATCCAGATACGGATTCCACGCCAGTCTCCCGAAACCGTACCAATTGGCCTGTGCAAATGGATGTCCTGTCCAGTTTAAATCGTTTCCAATATTAGCAACGCCTGCGATTCCTGTTAGTTTATTTTGATATAAAGTGCCGTCAATCACTTTGGCGACGGTTGAACCTTTTCCTTTTTGATAAGTATCGGATTCTAGAACTTCCTGAAATAGTTTAGGAAGGAAAACCAAATGCGTGCTGAAACCTAAATATTCCTGTGTAATTTGAAATTCCATCATTAAAGGCGTTTTCGGCATTGCTCCAAATAATGGGTGAAATGGTTCTCTTGGTTGAAAGTCTATCGCTCCGTTTTTGACTTGAACGATTACATTTTCTTTGAATTTTCCGTCATACGGCTGAAATTCGGCGTAAGCTTGTTTAGCCCTATCGTTCGCATCATGTTCCGAATACACAAACGCTCTCCACATGATAATTCCACCAAAAGGCGCTACTGCATCAGCGAGCATATTCGCTCCGTCAACATGATCTCTTCCATAGTTTTGCGGCCCTGGCTGACCTTCTGAATTGGCTTTTACCAAAAATCCGCCAAAATCGGGAATTCGTTTATAGATTTCAGCCGACTTGTTTTTCCACCAATTAATAACTTCAGGATCTTTTGGATCGGCAGTCTTAAGCTTCCCAATTTCAATAGGCGCCGAAAATCTTGCAGTTAAATACACTTTTATTCCGTAAGGTCTGAAAACATTGGCTAGTGCTTCCACTTTTTCTAAATATTGTGGGGTAAGAATTAAAGCGTTGGCATTTACATTGTTCAAAACTGTTCCGTTGATTCCGATTGAAGCATTCGCTCTTGCATAATCGATATAACGCTGGTCAATAAAATCTGGCAATTTCTGCCAGTTCCAGAGTGAAAATCCTGCATAACCACGTTCGATAGTTCTATCCAGATTATCCCAATGATTCAGAATTCTGATATTGGTTTTAGGAGAATCAACAATATTTAAGCTTTTAATCGATTTATTTGTCTGCAGTATTCTCAAGAAATTAAAAACTCCGTATAAAACGGCAACATCATTTTTGCCTGTAATGATGATTTGTTTTTTGTTTTTAAGCGAAATGGATTTAATAATAAAACCTTCATTATTTATCTTATCAAAATCAGATTGCAGTTTATTTTTTATTTCAGAATTTAAATTTGAATGTGAACCCACAATAATATAGCTCTCTCCTTTTACTTCTGATCTAATTTCAGGGATATTTCCCAACATATCCAAAAATCCCGTTTTCAGTTCTTTTTCTGCAATTTTTATGGTTTCAGAATTTCCTAATATTGCGATTCCTTTACTATTGTTTTTGTATTCTGAAGCCATTCCAGAATTGGTAACCGCATTATACTGAAGCCACAATTTATAATCCTTTTGTGCTGAAGCAGAAAAGGAAATCAGAAAAAACAGAAAAACAAATCTTAGTAAAGCCATTAGTTTTAATTTATTTTTTTTTTTTAAATCGTATTCTTTAAGCAGTAATATTTTATTTCTTATTTAAAGCATTTGATAAAATTTTAATTCAAAAAATATATTATTCGAAATAAAACAACAATTGCAATCGGTTGCGTAAAAATATAGGATTGTTATCTAAGAAAAAAATTTTGGCTGCTTTTTTTTCAAAAAAAATAATTTATATAACAAATAAAAGCAGGATAATTATAAAAACTATCCTGCTATGACGGGGTTGAATTTAAGTTTTATCGCTTAAATTATCTCTTGTAATAGGCAACAATACTTGCTTTTGCCAAGGTCTGGTTCCAAAGATTAAATCCTACTACTGCTGGATTTGTATTTTCATCTGTCCCTAGTTTATTTACTTTTAAAGCATAAACGGTAATAATGTATTGGTGATATCCATGACCAATTGGCGGACAAGGACCTCCAAAACCTTTAATTCCATAATCGGTAATGCTTTGAATTGCTCCTTTTGGAATAAGATTTTTAGTTCCCGCATTAGTTACCAGTTCGTTTACATTTGCCGGAATATCTACGACCACCCAATGCCAAAATCCGCTTCCTGTTGGCGCGTCTGGATCGTACATGGTTACCGCAAAACTTTTAGTCCCTTCAGGAGCGTTTTTCCAAGATAGCTGTGGACACTGATTTTCGCCTGAACACCCAAATCCGTTGAATTCCTGAACTTTAGTTGTTTCTCCTCCTAAATCTTTACTAGTTAAAGTAAATGTTTTTTGTGCAAAAATCGATGTTGAAAAAATGGCTGACATTGCCAAAATTAAACTTAGCTTTTTCATTTTGTCTGTTTTAAAATTTTAAGCAAAGTTAGATTTGGAATCGTTGAATAATTTTAGCTAAAAAGCCAAAAACTGTTGCTAAAAGTTCAAATCAACTTATGATGTTTAGGTGTTACGCCGTATTTGGTTTCATAAGCTTGACTAAAACTGGAAAGGTTTTCGTAACCTGCTTCGAAATACACTTCAGAAGGGCTTTTTTCCTGGCTCAGCAAATAGTGCGCATGTTCGAGCCTTTTGTTTTGAAACCATTTAATAGGCGACTCTGAATAATATTTTTCAAATTCTCTTTTGAAAGTCGAAACACTCATGTTACACAAAAAAGCCAATTCTTTTAATGTCAATTTGCTTAAATGGCTGTTTTCGATTGTTCGAATGAATCTTTGAGCCGCATCGTCACTATTTGCAGTTAGCGAATACAGAAAATCGGTTCCGTACTGCGCCGTCAAATAAAGCATAATTTCGTCAAACTTAACTTCGAGCAGTTTTGTCTGAATGGTTTTTGAAAGTTTGGAAATATCTGTTAAACTGTCTACAAAACGTTTCAGAAAATCATCATAATCAAAAGCATAAACCGATTTTGATTCGATAGCTTCTGATTTTTCCAATTCCATTTTTCTGATGAAATTATGAACCATTTCGCTCGAAAAAAACAAAAGAATGCTTTTATATCCACAGATTTCAGAGATTCTTTTTTCTGTCATTAAACAATTTCCGGAACGCATTATAAGAAACTTAGAAGATGTTATAGACAATTTTGAAGTATCAAAAATGACTTCTTTGGTTCCTTCAATCAAAAAACTGATGATATTCTGATTTAAAATGATCTGCTGTTTCGAAACGTCTTTAGAACTGCTGTAATCGACAACGTGTACATGTTGCGATTTTTCTAAATTCATTTCGTCCGGAAGTGTAATTGTTTTCATAAAAGTTATTGGCCTATCAAACCAATGATAAGCCTTACTATTTAGAATTTTATTTCTGAGTAGATTCTCTTGCGAGTACTTCTGTATTTAAAAAAGTGATTTCTTTGGCATCGTCATTTTTAGACGATTTTAAATTTTTAATGATAATTTCAGCCGCCGCCTTTCCCATTTTTTCAGCTGGATGCGTAATAGTCGATAAATTCGGATCTATAATCTGCGAAATTGGGTCATTATTAAAACCAATCACTTTGAATTCTTCGGGTACTTTAATACCGCGTTTTTTAGCAGTTTGAACAGCGCTTACAGCCAAAATATCTCCTGGCGCAAACAATCCGTCTGGAAGTGGCTTTAAATCGAATAAAGCGTTACTGGCTTTTACGCCGTCTTCATAAGTAACCGAATTCAAATTGATAATCAATTCTTCTTCTACTTCTATATTATGATCTTTTAAGGCTTCTATGTAACCTCTTTTTCTTTCGTTATACAGATTTCCTAATTCTGAACCAGCAGTAAAATGAGCAATACGAATACAGCCTTGTTCAATAAGGTGCTTGGTCGCTTTGTAACCTGCTGTATAATTGTCTATTACAACTCTGAAAGTATTATAACCTTTTGGAACCCTGTCGACAAAAACTAACGGAATATTATTGTTTGAAAACTGATGAAAATGAGCCGTATCTCTGGTTTCCATCGCTAGAGAACAAATTACGCCGCTTACGCGATTTGAGTACAAAGATTTCGCCATATTCACTTCTTCTTCATACGAATCATGCGACTGCATAATAATTACCGTATAATCCGATTTTTGAGCTGTGATTTCGATTCCGCTAATTAGAGAAGACAAAAAGGGCTGTGTAACGGTAGGAATCAAAACACCAATTGTCCTAGTTTTGTTGCCACGTAAACCTGCTGCTAAAGTATTTGGGACAAAACCCATTTCTTCAGCGGTTTTTTTCACTTTCTTAATCGTTTTATCACTTATCGTATGATGATCTTTTAAAGCTCGTGAAATAGTAGATGTGGCCAGATTAAGTCTCTCGGCAATGTCGTAAATCGTTACATGTTTATTTTCTTCCATGAAATAAAAAATAAAGATGTAAATATAAACTATTTTCTCTCAAGATGTTCTTTAGAAAAACTGAGATTAGACAAAATATTCCCAACCAACCGTCTTATAAATAGCAGTTGGTTAGGAATATTAATTTCTGTCCTGATCCTTTATTTTTGAACATTGTTCTTTTTGTCTTTTAGAATTTTACCTTCTTTATTAAACTCTAAATCAATTTTATTAGTAAGATCGACATCGAGATCTTTGTGTCCATAGTCGATGTGCGTTATTTTTTCGTTCGGATGATTTTTGGCTACATAAGCCTTAATATTATCTGGAATAAAATCGGTTGGAATTGGGTTGTCTCCGCCATCAACTTCACGGTATGAACCATCTTTCCAGAACTCTACTTCTGTTCCGTCTTTCAGTTTTACTTCATAACCTTTTTCACCATGTTCGGGATCCTTTTGAGCCTTTTCTACCGAAGTATGGCTAAAATGCTTCTTTAGAAATTCCTGTGCCGGTTTTGGCAGTTCGGTTACTTCGATTTTTTTCTGTGCGCTGGCCGAGATTGTTATAATAAGCAATGCTATGGCTAAAAATATCTTCGTTTTCATAATTTGATTTTTTAAATGTAGTCTTACTAATTTACTACAACCAAAAATGCATTCAAATGATTTTAAGAAAGTTTTAGATTTTTAACCAATCATAAAAACCTGATTTACAAAGATTTTAAAAACAATTAATATCACAACTTTGCTTAAAATTTTTATTTTTAGAAATATTATTTTGATTGTTTTGTAGTACTTTTACCTCCAAGCCAGGAATTAATTGGCTTCTTAAATCCCAAGTTTACAAGACTTTAAAAACTATTCTATTTTTTATTTAGGATACTAACCAAAAACGTATGGCAATCTGGTCAGGAAGACTATATTTATTGATTTTCATCTTTTTTTCGTTTGGTCTGCAGGCTCAGATTGAAACGAAAAAGAAGACTTTTATTTCCAGAAATCCCGCAAAAATTAAAGAGGATAAAAATACGCTGGCACTTTATGATTTGTACAATAAAGGTGAAGAGAAAAAGGCTTACAAAAAAGCGCATTCCATTTTAAAATCGGGCACTGTCGACAATAGAGTTCTCGCACGAACTAATCTCCTTCTGGCTTATTATTTCAATAAAAGAGCCATTATCGATTCTTCTATTTATTATACTCATCAGGCTTTAAAATTTAATACTGCTGTAAATGATTCATTAAAAAGCAGGCTTTTTTCACTTGGTTATAATTTGCTGGCCATCAATTATAAAAAAAGAGGTTTGCTGAATGAAAGTAAAAAATGGCACTTAAAAGGTATTGAAGCTTCTCAAAAATATAACGAAACAAATCTTTTTTATACTCACACGCACGGTTTAGCACAGACGTACAGTGAGTTGGGCGATTACGACAATGCTCTGAAATTGTTCAAACAATGTTTGGAATATAAAGATGACAACGAAATTATCTTAGGAAGTTATATCAATATTGGCGATATTTATTCGAAACTGAAAGATTATGACAATGCCAATATTTTTTACAAAAAAGGAAAAGTGCTCTGCGAAAAAACCAATAATAATCAGGGACGGGTTATTGTTTTATTAGGTCTCGGAGAGAATTATCAACTGCAGAATAAATCTCAGGAAGCTTTAAAAATGTTTCAGGAAGCACTTGCTATTGCTGATAAAAGCGAACTAAACCAACTCTCGATTGTTTCCCGAAGCAGTATTGGAGATATCTATATTTCTTTGAAAAAATATAACGAAGCGAAACTGATATTTTCTGAAGCGCTTCAAAAATCTGTTCATTTTGGCCTGCTTCAAAATCAGAGTTATATTTATGATGAATTGAGAAAAATCGCTATTCAACAGGACGATTATAAAAGTGCTTATTCATTTTTTGAAAAATCGACACACATAAAAGATTCCATCAATAATCTTCAGAAAATAAAAGAGATTAATGAGTTAGAAGTCAAATACAAAACGGCACAAAAACAAAAAGAAATCGAAACTTTAAAGTTTGAAAACGAAGCTAGAAAACTGACGCTTGCCAATCAGGAGGAAGCCATAAAGAATATGATTCTTCAAGAGGAAATTTCTAAGAAGAATAACGAAAATACAATTCTGGCGTTTCAGAATTCATCAAACAAAAAAAGAAATGAAATTGCTCTTTTAAAGAAAGATCAGCAATTGAAAGCTTTAGAAATCAATCAGCAGAAAAAAATGCGATGGTTTACGGTTATTGCTTTTCTAGTTTTACTTATACCTATAATGGGTCTTTTGTTTCAGTATTACAAACGATTTAAAATTCAGCGTTTACTGAATATCAAACAGGCAGAAATCAGTTCTCAAAAAATTGATGGCATTCTAAAAGAACAGGAATTAGAACTGATAAAAGCTTCGATAAGGGGACAAGACAAGGAAAGAAAGCGTATTTCGCAGGAATTGCACGACAGTATTGGCGGAAATTTAGCTGCTATTAAACTACAAGTCAATCATTTGAATGCTTCTGATTTTTCTACTATTCAAAGAATCAGTCTTCAATTGGATGAAACGTATCAGCAGGTTCGAAATTTATCGCATACTCTTCTTCCAAAGAAATTCAGCCAGAATAATTTTTTAGAAGTTCTCGAATCGTATTTGAAAAATATCAGTGAAGCAAGCAAAATCAAGATTTCGTATATTCCTTATCCAAAGAAAGAAATTAATGAATTGGATGAAAATATTCAGATTGAGGTTTTCAAAATTATCCAGGAACTTTTAACGAATACGATTAAGCATGCAAAGGCTTCGGAAGTGGAAATCCAGCTGAACTATATTGAAAATATATTGAATGTTATGTTTGAAGATAATGGAATTGGTTTTGAAACGAAAAATAATTCTAAAGGAATTGGTTTTATTAATCTCGAGAACCGCATCAAAAAACTAAATGGCTCTTTTGCAATTGATTCGAAACTAAAAAGAGGTTCTATTTTTAATATCGAAATTCCGATTGCAGAGCCTAAACCTAAAACGAAAATTAAAGGAATTGATTTGAAAAATCAGCTTGATGAATTGAAAAGCAACTAATATATTTGTTGAATGAACCCAGTTAACTTACTTATTGCCGACGATCATACGATGTTTCTTCAAGGAATTACTGCTCTTTTGGAACAGGAACCTAATATTACCGTTATCGACAAAGCAATAAACGGAATTGAAGCACTTGAAATCGTTAAAAAGGGAGTTGTAGATTTTGTTATCTTGGATATCAGCATGCCTGAAATGGACGGAATTGAATTGAGTAAAATCCTGAAGAAGCAATATCCAAATGTTAAAATACTGATTGTAAGCACACACAGTAATGTGATGGTTGTTTCGAGACTAATACGAATTGGGGTGAATGGCTATCTGTTGAAGAATGCTGAAAAAGAAGAACTTTTAAAGGCTATTAACACAATTGCTTCAGGAGAAAATTATTTTGCGGAAGAATTAGAAGAAAAGCACCTTTCGAATAGTTCTCGAATTGAAAAACAGGTTTCAAATTTAACTGAATTGAGTTCGAGAGAAAAAGAAATTCTGGTGTTGATTGCACATGAGTATAATACGGCAGAAATTGCCGAAAAAACGTTTATTAGTTTAAATACCGTAAATACTCACCGCCGTAATTTATTGTCCAAATTGAATGCTAAAAATACGGCGGGTCTTGTAAAATACGCAGTCGAAAATGGTTTAGTTGATTAACTAAAATCCCTTTCCTGCCCTGTAGTTTAAAACTAATCCAAAAGTGTCGGGAATTACTACATTATTAATTGATTTATTATACGTGCAGATAACCCTGAAATTGTCTGAAAGGTGAAAACCGGCTAAAAAATTCAATGTTTTTGAAGTTCGATAGCCTCCGCCAAATTCTACTTTATTTTTGTAATTGATTAAAAGATTTAGATCGGCCTGAAATGGTGCTCCTTCAACATATTTAAATAATACGCTTGGGTTTATCAGTACTTCTTCAAAACGATTGGTAAAAAATTTGTACCCAAAATAACTATAATAGACATTTTTTAAATGGGTGTTATTGCTCGAATTAAAAGCAGAACTTAACAAATTTGGAGATGATAAACCGAAAAAAACCTGATCTCTGTTGTACAAAAATCCAACACCAAAAGTAGGCGTAAAACTGTTTACATTTTCCTGAAATTCTGGATCGTTTTCAAGACCCAAACGGGTCAGGTTTTCGTTGTAAAGCATTGCTCCTGCCGTTACTCCAAATGAAACAATACTAGGATCGTAGGCCCACCATTTTCCATATTTATAATCAGGATCATAGTAAATTTTATACGAATATGAAGTAAAAAAATTGGTTGTATTAGTCACTCCTATTTGGTCATGTGAAATCCCTGCTGCTAATCCTATTTTTTCTCCCCATGTCAATTTATTTACTGAAAGATCAAAATTCTTGGGACTTCCCTCTACTGAATTGAAATACCCGTTGGTTGTCATGGCAATATCTATATCCGAATAATATCCGGCATGGGCTGGATTTATTAAAACGGCATTGTAATTATAACTTGAAAAAACAGGTGTTTGCTGTCCATAGGCTCTTTCTAAAAAAATGATGATTATAAATAAAGCTAAGATTATATTGAATTTACTTTTCATGAATTAACGTTTTAAAACAAGATATCCCTTGGTTTTCTTAAAATGATGGGGCTGATTGACACGGATTTCAAAGAAATAAGTTCCTTCGGGAAGCTGATTGGCTCCAAGATTTCGGCTCTTATTAGCAATTCCACTAAAAACATTGGTGGCGTTGTCGTAACCTTTTGTATGGTAAACCAGATCTCCCCAACGGCTGTAAATTAGGACTTCATTCTCTGGATAATCTGTTATTCCGTCAATTTCCCAAAAATCATTAATTCCGTCTCCATTTGGAGAAAAACCATATTTAGTTTCATCTTTTTCAATAGGAGGAATTACAGTTACAGTTACCAAATCTTCTGTTTCGCAGCCTTCTTTGTTTGTAAAAACTACTTTGTAAGTTGTAGTTTCTGATGGTTTAGCAATTGGATTTCCGATTTTACTATTATTTAATCCTGTTGCAGGTGACCATGAAAAAACACCATCTTCTAAAGCAATAGCATACAATTGAATGGAATCTCCTTGATTAATTTCTACATCTTCTCCTGCATCAACAAAAATTGGATAGCTGAAAAGCTGAAAGGAGCATGCTGAAACATTGTTACTTTTATCTGAAACTTTTATGGTAATAGTCATTCCGTCTAAAAATACTGCTCCTGGCGCTGGAGACTGCGTTATTACAGGGTTTGGATCTGTATTATCACTTGCAAAAATCATTTTAATGTAATCTGGAACGAGACTTACACTACAGTCAAACATTTGGTCTGCAATGCAAGTAAAAACTGGTGGCTGTATATCTTTTGCAACATTAATTTTAAAGATACATGACGTACTATTTCCACTATTATCTGAAGCATTAATTGTTACATTCATTCCGTCAGTTACATTTGATCCAGAAGACGGAATTTGTGTGACAGTTAAATTCGAATCGCAATTATCAGTTGCAGTAATCATCGTTCGATAATCTGGAAGAACATCTCCAATATTTAAATTCTGATCTACAATACAAGTAATTGACGGTGCTGTTATATCGGGAGAAGCATTAACTTTAAAACTGCAAGTGGAACTATTATTGGAAACGTCTCTGGCTGTTATAGTAATCTCCATTCCGTCTATAAAAACACTTCCCGCAGACGGATTTTGAGTAATCACAGGATAAGAGTCGCAATTATCATTTGCTGTAACTAAAGGCGTATAATCTGGAATTATACTGCCGCATGATAAGGTTTGATCTCCTATGCAGGCAATTACAGGCGCCGTCACATCTGCGGAAGCGTTAACTTTAAAACTGCAATACGATTCATTGTTGGATGCATCTTTTGCAGTGATTGTAATGGCCATTCCATCTATAAAAGCAGTTCCAGCAGACGGATTTTGAGTAATCATAGGATAAGGATCGCAATTATCATTTGCTGTAACTAAAAGCGTATAATCTGGAATTGTACTGCCGCATGATAAAGTCTGATCTCCTATGCACGCAATTACTGGCGCTGTCACATCTGCGGAAGCGTTAACTTTAAAACTGCAAGTGGAACTATTATTGGAAACATCTTTTGCTGTAATTGTAATGGCCATCCCATCTGTAAAAGCAGTTCCAGCAGACGGATATTGAGTAATCACAGGATAAGGATCGCAATTATCATTTGCTGTAACTAAAAGCGTATAATCTGGAATTGTACCGCCGCATGATAAAATCTGATTTCCTATGCACGCAATTACTGGCGCTGTCGCATCTGCGGAAGCGTTGACTTTAAAACTGCAAGTGGAACTATTATTTGAAACATCTTTTGCTGTAATTGTAATGGCCATTCCATCTGTAAAAACACTTCCCGCTATTGGATTCTGCGTAATTACAGGTGAAGCGTCACAATTATCTGTAACGGTTATTAAAGCTCTATAATCTGGAATTACTGCTCCGCATGATAAAATCTGATCTCCTATGCACGCAATTACTGGCGATGTCACATCTGCGGAAGCGTTAACTTTAAAACTGCAAGTAGAACTATTATTGGAAACATCTTTTGCTGTAATTGTGATGACCATTCCGTCTGTAAAAGCAGTTCCTGCAATTGGATCTTGTGTTAGTATGGGTGCTGTGTCTTTATTATCAGAAACTGTAACCAAATTCAAATAATTTGGAACTAAACTTTTACAATTGAGCAACTGATCTGAAGGACAAGTTAAAACAGGCGCTTCGGTATCAGCATCATTTGAAATTTTAAAAGTACAAATCTCAAAATTTCCACTTTTATCTGTAACGGTCAACGTGACATCTTTGGTGACGCCATCAAAAATTGTCCATGGCGCTGGAACTTGCGTTACATTCGGATTTGAATCACAATTATCTGTAACGGTTATAACATTTTTATAATCTGGAATAGGAAATCCAGTTGAAACAACTTCATTAGAAGGACAATTGGCTATAACTGGTTTCTGAGTATCTGTTACTTTTTTTCCAAAAACAACAAAAGCTTTTCCTGGATTATAATTTACTTTCAAATTTGAACCATAGGAATTGTAAGGATTACCAATTATAATATCACCGACACCATCATTATTAACGTCTCCTGCATAATTTACACTATACTCGTAAAGATAATCAGACATAATTCTAAAATTCTTATCGGTACTTGGACTTACAGTAGCTGTCCAAATCTTCTTTCCAAAAAAGATATAAGTAGTTCCAGGATCATGCACAAAAAAGTCATCAATAGTATCGCCATTAAAATCTCCAGCGTAACCAAAACTATTACCAGCACTTACACCGTTTATTTTAAAGCCATTAGTACCGTCAAGATTTTTTAAATCTACTAGGACAGGAAAAACAGTTTTCCCAAACAAAACATATTGTCCTGTAATAGCAATATCATTAATGCCATCGTTATTTAAATCTCCTGCTTTTTCAATTCCATTATAAGAATCCAAAGCAGTTTCTGAGTTTTCAATTATGAATCCATTTGTTCCATTTAAAGCAGCAATATTAAAATTAGCCGGAAAATTATTCGAGCGTCCAAAAACAACATACTTACGTTTTTGATCTGATCCGTTATAAGAGCCTAAAGCAATATCTGCAATCCCATCTCCATTGACATCTCCCAAACCAGAAACCGACCGACCCAATTTTCCCGCAGAAGCATCTCCCTCAATTGTAAATCCATTTGTTCCGTTAAGTTCAAAAGTTCTCAATATTGTCGGAAATCCTCCTGCTCTGCCGTACACAACAAAACACTTGCCATTCACTGCTCCCGAACCTGAAGTAATAACTGCAATATCCTGAAAACCATCAGAATTAATATCTCCTATAAGATCTATACTTGATCCTGTAGCTGCATAATTTTCATTGCCTATGAGAGTAAAACCATTAGAGCCATTTAGCGACGAAAGTTTTATTTCTGCAGGAAAACCGCTTTTTTTCCCAAATATAATATAGATATGCCCAGCTTCTGGACCGTAGGAAGAATGTCTGTATGGATCACTTACCATAAAATCTCCAATTCCATCGCCATTTATATCTCCCGCACTGCTGACATCGTATCCTGTTAAAGGAAAATTAGAAGACGAAATGTCATTTCGTATCGCAAAACCATTCGTACCATCCAGTAAGCCTAAATCAATATTTGGTGCAAATCCCGAAGCTTTGCCAAATATTACATAAGCAGCACCTGGTATTATCTTATAAATTTTTGAAGCTCCATACCATGGATTATAATTTCCTGGAGCTCCAATAATTAAATCTTTTATTCCATCACCATTTACATCTCCGGCGTTATTAACACTAAATCCAGCTTCTCTGGTTAAAATTTCGCCATAAATAGAGAATCCATTATCACCATAAAGATTATTCACATTTATAGAAGTTGATTTACAGTCAATATCCTGCTTAACAGTCTTTAATTTTACTAAAAATGTGCAGGAATTAATGTTTCCTGATGCGTCTTTAGCTGTAATGGTAACATTTGTATCTGCTGTAAAAAGTGTTCCCTGAGGTGGAGTTTGCGTAAAAATGAGATCAAAATTATCTGTAAGGTCATCACTTAAAGCAGTTAAATAGGATATATAGTTTGGTAACGTTGAATTTTTGTACAATTCCATTCCTGAAGGACAGCTTAAGATTGGGGGTAAATCTCCCCCCAAGGGATTTACGTAAAAATTACATACTGATATATTTCCTGATGCATCTTTTGCTGAAATAACTACATTCGTTCCTGAAGTAAAAATAGTTCCCGGTATCGGCACTTGCGTTACTATCGGATTAGTGTCACAATTATCTGTTACATGTATTAAGCCCAAGTAATCAGGAATAGCATCCCCAATTGCTAAAGTTTGATTACTAGGGCAATTAGTTATAACAGGTTTTACAGTATCGGCTGAAGCATTAATTACGAAACTGCAAGCAGAAGTATTATTTGAAGCATCTTTTACCATAAGAGTAACTGTCATTCCAGGCGTAAAAGCAGTTCCTGGAGATGGCGTTTGAGATATAGTTAGAATTCCATCGCAATTATCACTAACTGTCACCCAGGTTTTATAGTCTGGAAGAACTGATCCACATGCCAAAAACTGAACTCCTGGACAGTTTGAAATAACTGGTTTTATAACATCTGGATTAGAAGTAATGGTAAAATTACAATATGATTTATTCCCAGTTTTATCAGAATACTCTATTTCAATAGGAGTTGGATTACCATAAAAAATGGTTCCTGCTGCGGGAGTCATTTTATATTTTAAATTAATACTGCAATCATCCTTGAGATTCATAATGGGACTTATTGCATAATTTGGTATAGCATCGCCACAATTTAATTTAATATTTGTCGGACAAGTAAATGTTGGAGGAGCTACATCTGGATTAACAGAAGTAACAATAATGCTGCAACTGCTTGTGTTTCCTGCATCATCTTTAGCCGTAAATTGAATTTCCATTCCATCATAAAAAAAAGAACCCTCTCCAGGATATTGAGTTACATCTATTTCAGTATCAAGATTATCATTTACAGTTAACAGATCGAAATAACTCGGAACAAGCATCCCACAAGTCAATTTCTGATTTGGAGGACAAATCAATATGGGAGGTTCTGTATCAGCAGCAGATTTGGCTATTTTAGAAGTAAATTTGGTGACAGCTTTTATTTTTCTACTTACTGACTTCATATTGTTATCATTAATAAGCGTAACAATATTTGAATCTGACTTAGTAAAATCTTTTTCCTGCGCATAAACTGTTACAAAAGAAAAAGAGATGATAAGCAGTAAAATTAAATTTGTTTTTTTAGTTAAAATCTTAAATTCGACCATACTGAGGTATTATAATTTGCAAATACTATTTAAAGCGCAAAACTATAATCTCACTATTTCTTTCACATCACTATAAATAGTGATTTTTGAATTCTAACATAAAATAATACAGTCAAAAAGTACACTGCGAAATTTAATTTGTAAATTAGTCTAAACCATTAAAAACTAAAATCATGCGTAGTATTATTGCTCTTTCCTCTCTTTTGCTTTTAACATCTTGTAAAAATGAAAACAATACTAATATCTTATCAGACTATTTTACATATGAGAAAGAAAAAGTAGAAACTGCAGGGGTAAAAATGATACCAATAAAAACACCTGTTGGAGAATTTAAAGTTTGGACAAAACGTTTTGGCAATAATCCAAAAATTAAAGTTTTACTACTGCACGGAGGCCCAGCAATGACGCATGAATATATGGAATGCTTTGAGACATTCTTCCAGCGTGAAGGATTTGAGTTTTACGAATATGATCAACTAGGATCATACTATAGTGATCAGCCAAAAGACAGCAGTTTATGGACAATTGACCGATTTGTAGATGAGGTAGAGCAAGTTCGAAAAGCCATTAATGCTGATAAGGACAATTTTTATGTATTGGGAAATTCTTGGGGCGGAATATTAGCAATGGAATATGCATTGAAATATCAACAAAATATGAAAGGATTGCTAGTTGCTAATATGATGGCAAGTGCTCCAGAATATGGTAAATATGCCGATGAGGTTCTGGCAAAACAAATGAAACCAGAAGTTTTAAAAGAAATTAGAGATTTAGAAACTAAAAAAGATTTCGAAAATCCGCGTTACATGGAACTTTTGATTCCAAATTTCTATCAAGAACATTTATGTCGTTTAAAAGAATGGCCAGACGGATTAAATCGTGCAAGTAAACATGTGAATTCTGAAATATATACATTAATGCAAGGACCAAGTGAATTTGGTATTAGTGGGCGTCTGGCTAAATGGGATATTAAAAACAGACTGCATGAAATCACTATTCCAACTTTAATGATTGGAGCAAAATATGATACTATGGATCCAAAAGCAATGGAAGAACAGAGCAAATTAGTAAAAAAAGGACGTTATTTATACTGTCCAAACGGAAGTCATTTGGCAATGTGGGACGATCAAAAAGTATTTATGACTGGCGTAATTCAGTTTATTAATGATGTAGATAGTCACAAATTTTAATTTCCTAAAAAACATAAAGTACTAATTTAAAGCATTTAAAAAAACATAGCGTTTCCCTTTGGGTTGTGTTGTCCCTTGGATCTTTTGCAAATGAAGGGATAAGAAGCTCTCACATCCCTTAAAAGGAGCCGTTTCCATCCCTGACGCATCTGTTTGGGAAAAAGTTCTAGGGCTGC
>Ga0099824_1006709_pt1 | contig 15654 bp, 14 predicted proteins | sample SiratrowhiteBW_FD_76837 | JGI IMG/M metagenome (GOLD analysis project Ga0099824, IMG submission 76837) | Root nodule microbial communities of legume samples collected from California, USA - Siratro white BW | ecosystem: Host-associated > Plants > Roots > Nodule | place: USA: California...
ATTAAAATTACAACCAATGAATAATTTAATGGCGTAGATTTTTTAAAAACACTTGTTATCATAAGGATATTTTATACTTTTGTGATTGTAAAGATACTACTTGTTTAAAAGGAAAAACCTAACAAGTTGAAAAAAGATTTGGTTTACCGAATTTTATCTTCAAGGCATTACACAACAATAAATAACATATAATTTTTAAAATTATGACAGCTTTTTTCGAAGGAATTCAATACCTATTCGTTAACATTTTGTTTGCTCCTCTTGACTTTTTACGTCGTTTGGAATTAATTACATGGTTTGGTGCAAACACTATTAACTGGATTTTCATGATCATCTGTGCGTGCGCAATTGGTTATTGGATTAAACAATTACGTATTTTTGATGATGCCGGAACAGAAAACCAAGATACAACAGCTCACTCATTTTTAAAATAAAAACCAAACCCTTTAATTAAAAAGGGTTGGTTCTATTTATTTTTTAAATTAGATCGAAGCCAATATCTTTTCTAAAATACATCTTATCAAAGCTTAGTTTATCTATGTTTTGGTAAGATTTTTTTATGGCCTGTTGGAAATCGTCTCCATAAGATGTTACAGCAATTACACGTCCTCCATTAGTAACGACATTTTGGCCATCTAATTTTGTTCCCGCATGAAAAACTATAGAATCTGTAATATTTTCTAAACCAGAAATTACTTTTCCTTTTTCAAAATCTTCAGGATATCCGCCAGAAACAACCATTACAGTTGTTGCGCTTCGTGGATCAACTTCTAAATTAAAGTCTCCTAATTTTTGATCTGCAACAGACAAGAACAATTCAACTAGATCTGATTTTAATCTTGGAACCACAACTTCAGTTTCAGGATCACCCATTCTCACATTGTATTCAATAACGATTGGTTCACCTTTTACATTGATCAAACCAATAAATACAAATCCTTTGTACTCGATATCGTCTTTTTGAAAACCTTCTATCGTTGGCTTTACGATGCGTGTTTCAATTTTTTCCATCAAAACTGCATCTACATAAGGAACTGGAGAAACCGCTCCCATTCCGCCTGTGTTTAAACCTGTATCTCCTTCTCCAATTCGTTTGTAATCTTTTGCTGTTGGAAGAATTTTATAGCTTTTCCCATCTGTTAAAACGAAACAGCTCAATTCGATTCCGTCCAAGAACTCTTCAATAACTACTTTTGAACTTGCTGTCCCGAATTTTGCATGAACCAACATGTTACGTAATTCTGTTTTTGCTTCTTCAAGATCCTGAATAATCAAAACACCTTTTCCAGCGGCTAATCCGTCTGCTTTTAAAACATAAGGAGGTTGTAATGTTTCTAGAAATTTACATCCTTCTTCAACCGTCTCAGCAGTAAAACTATCATATGCTGCAGTCGGGATATTATGTTTCATCAAGAATTCTTTGGCAAATTCTTTACTCCCTTCTAATTGTGCGCCCAATTTTGATGGCCCGATAACTGGAATATGTTTTAAACTTTCGTCATTTTTAAAATAATCGTAAACACCTTTTACCAAAGGATCTTCTGGCCCTACGACTACCAAACTTATATTTTCTTTAAGCACTAATGCTTTTACTGCTTCAAAATCAGTTGGAGATATTGCAACGTTTTCAGCAATTGCAGCAGTTCCAGCATTTCCAGGCACTACAAAAAGTTTTTCGCAAAGCGGACTCTGTGTCATCTTCCATGCAAATGCATGCTCTCTTCCGCCTGATCCCAATAGTAAAATTGTCATGTGTTGTTGTATTTTAGTTGTGGTGCAAAAATAATTGCTTTTGAACGTAAAAAATAATTAAATCTTAAAAACTTCGTGATTCTTGATTGTTACTAATTGCTAAATATTATTTTTGACGAAAATTATCCCGAAAAATGATTCGCCTTTTTGATCTTTCACTCAAACTAAATGGTTTTCCAATTAAGGAAGCCAAAGCCGAATTGGATAAAATTATTTCTGTTCCAGAAGGAAACTATCTTGATTTTATCGAACAGAGAAAACGAGAAATTGTAAATTTTCATTTAAAAAACAATTCTTTTTATCGTGATTTGCTTGGAAACAAAAAGATTGAAAACTGGAATGATCTTCCGATTTTGAACAAACAGAATCTCCAAAAACCTCTTGAAGAAAGACTTTCAAAAGGGTATTCGAAAAAAAACATTTATCTCAACAAAACATCCGGATCGAGTGGAACTCCTTTTGTTTTTGCTAAAGACAAATATTCTCATGCTTTGACTTGGGCTTCCAATATAATGCGTTTCGGCTGGTTTGGAATTGATTTTAATCATTCGTATCAAGCACGCTTTTACGGAATTCCGATGGATTTTATTGGATATCAAAAAGAACGCTTTAAAGATTTTTTGACACATCGTTTTCGTTTCCCCGTTTTTGATTTGTCTGATGCTGTTTTAGAAAAATTTCTAAAAAAATTCAGAACTAAAAAATTCGATTATATCAACGGATATACAAGTTCAATTGTTCTTTTTGCTAAATTTTTAGAACAGAAAAATATCATTTTAAAAGAAATATGTCCAACACTAAAAGCTTGTTTTGTTACTTCAGAAATGCTTTTTGAAACGGATAAAAGACTTTTGGAAAAACAATTTGGAATTCCAATTATCAGCGAATATGGCGCTTCTGAGCTAGATTTAATTGCTTTTGAAAATCCTAAAGGAGAGTGGCAGGTAAACTCAGAAACACTTTTTGTCGAGATTTTAGATGAAAATAATAATCCTGTTCGACATGGAACGGAAGGAAAAATTGTGATTACTTCTTTATTTAATAAGGCAAATCCTTTTATAAGATACGAAATTGGCGACATTGGAATTTTGGACGAAAAAAGCACTCCTCAGAAACCAATTCTTAAAAAATTAATTGGAAGAACCAACGATGTTGCTGTTTTGCCAAGTGGTAAAAAATCTCCAGGTTTGACATTTTATTATGTAACCAAAAGCATCATTGAAGACGATGGAAACGTAAAAGAATTTATCATCAAACAAACCAAATTAGATACTTTTGAAATTGAATATGTAGCTGAAAAAGAATTAATTTCAGAACAAATTGAGAAAATAAAACAAGCCATCGATTTGTATTTAGAACCGAATTTAAACTTCACTTTTACAAGAAAAACTATTTTAGAAAGAACAAATCGCGGAAAACTAAAACAGTTTAAATCTTATTTATAAAATATAAATAAAATCTTACATTTGTTTTTTTTAATTAAAAACTTATGGATGATAATTCTTTACTTTCCGAAGAAACAATTTCTAATAAAATATATTTTATTCGTGGTCAAAAAGTGATGATTGATCGCGATCTCGCAACATTGTATGGAATTGAAACGAGGGTTTTAAAGCAAGCCGTAAAAAGGAATATTTCTAGATTTTCAGAAGATTTTATGTTCGATCTTAATAAAACTAAAACTGAAAATTGGAAATCACAAATTGTGATTTCCAATTCTGAAAAAATGGGTTTACGTTATATTCCAACCGCATTCACAGAACATGGTGTTTTAATGCTATCAAGTGTCTTAAAAAGCGATAAAGCCATTCAAACCAATATTCAGATTATGAGAATTTTCTCAAAAGTGAGACAAATGCTTTTGGACACAACCGAAATCAAAGTAGATATTTTACAAATTCAAAAGAAGTTAGAAAATCATGATAAAAATATTGAATTGGTATTTTCATATTTAGATGAATTAACTGAGAAAAAAGAAAATGAGTCTGAAAGAGTAAAGATTGGCTATAAAAAGTAATTTTTTTTTAAGGTCACAAATTGCGATCTTAAATAATATTCAAAACTTGATGTTACAAATTGTGGTATCAATTTTAATTTAAATTTTCTTAATATATTTTCGCTTGATTATCAATTGAGTAAATAAAAACCTCATCATCAGCAAAACAGAAAAAACAAGATTATATCCATGAAATTCTCTATAAACACCAAAATTGTGTTTTATTAGTTTAAATTTTGAAGATGAAATAGAATTTTTTCTAATTCTGTAAAAGGCCAAAGGTTCTGGAACTGGTTTTGCTATTTTAATTTGCTTTAAAATTGTTAACCAAATTCTCCAATCCTGACGTTTTTGTGTAGTTTCCAGAATGATTTTTCCGAAATAATCTGAATCATATATAGCTGTCAAATTGCCTACGTAATTACAGAAAAACAATTCGTTATAAGTTAAAGGATTTGGTGACTCAACCCTTCTGCTTAAATTATTTCCTTCTTCATCAATAGAATCATAATAACTAAAAGTAAAAGGCTGATTATTCATTTTTAAAAACTGAATCTGCTTTTCCAATTTTTCAGAAAACCATAAATCATCTGCGTCTAAATAGGCAATATATTTTCCTGTGGCTTTTTCTAAAGCGGCGTTTCTTGCAAAACCGTTTCCGCGATTTTCTGGTAATTTAAAGAGTTTAACTCTACTGTCATTTTGAGCAAATTCTTCTATAATAGAAACGGTTTTGTCTGTAGAGGCATCATCTACTAGAATCATTTCCCAGTTTTGGTAGGTCTGATTTTGAACTGATTCTATAGTTGCTCTAATGAACTTTTCAGTATTGTATGTTGGTGTTAAAATAGATACTAAATCGTTCATTAGATTTATTATTCTTTCAGAATCTTAATTTATTTTATATAGCTTGAAAAGTCTTTGTGTTCTTCTTTTGCCAGTTCTTCAGGAGATAATGATTTGAAATACTCATAAGTAATTTTCATTCCTTCTGCTCTGCTTACTTTGGCTTCCCAGCCCAACAATTCTTTTGCTTTTGTTGTATCTGGCTGACGCTGTAATGGATCGTTTATTGGCAGCGGATGATAAACTACTTTCTGATTTGTCCCTGTCAGTTTTATAATTTCTTCTGCAAAATCTTTGATTGTGATTTCGTCAGGGTTTCCAATATTTACTGGATATACATAATCTGAATGTAGCAATCTGTAAATCCCTTCAACTTGGTCATCAACATAACAGAAAGAACGCGTCTGCATTCCGTCTCCAAAAATCGTTAGGTCTTCACCACGTAAAGCCTGGCCAATAAACGCTGGAATTACACGTCCGTCGTTTAATCGCATTCTTGGCCCGTAGGTGTTAAAAATACGAACGATTCTAGTTTCTACTCCATGAAAAGTATGATATGCCATGGTGATTGACTCCTGAAAACGTTTTGCTTCATCATAAACTCCACGTGGACCTATTGTATTTACATTCCCATAGTATTCCTCAGTTTGTGGATGTACTAAAGGGTCTCCATAAACTTCAGAAGTTGATGCAATCAAAATTCTGGCTTTTTTTACTCTCGCCAATCCAAGTAGATTATGGGTTCCCAAAGATCCCACTTTTAAAGTTTGAATTGGAATTTTTAAATAATCAATCGGACTTGCTGGCGAAGCGAAGTGTAATATATAATCTAAATCGCCTGGAACATGAACAAACTTAGTAATATCATGGTGATAAAACTCGAAATTTTCCAGTTTAAATAAATGCTCAATATTTTTAAGATCTCCTGTAATCAAATTATCCATTCCAATTACAAAGTAACCTTCTTTAATAAATCTGTCACACAAATGTGATCCTAAAAATCCTGCTGCTCCAGTAATAAGTATTCTTTTCATTTTAATATTTTCTGTTCATTACAATCATTTACTGAATTAAACATACAGTAAAAAACTATAAAGAAAATTATTCCTCTTTGTCGACTCAAAAAAGATTCGGTCAAAAATAAGACTATCATTGTTACCGTAAAAGCAATATGAATAAAATCTTTATTTATAATCCCACTTCTAATTGTAACAAATAACATAGTTATTATTATTAAAAAACCAAATATGCCTAATTCTGAAAATATTTGAATGTATTCATTATGAAAATTAAACTCTCCATAATTTGGATATAAATTATGTTCTTTTACTTTTTCCTTGATTTTATTTTGCGAAGCATCTAATCCAAATCCCGTAAAAAGAATATTCTCTCCCTTAAGCATTTCTTTAAAAATCCTAATCTGAAACAATCGAAATGCTGTTCCTGGAAAAAAATCGTTCTGCTGGAATTGATCCTGACTCCAAGCTTGCTTTAAACTTATATTATAAATTGGTCCTTGATTTTCAGTACTTTTATTCAAAGAACCATCAACAAACATTGTTTCAAACTCAATCATAAACCTTTCTCTGATTGGCTTAATAAAAATTATGGAGCTTATCGATAGAGTAATAACTGTCGAAAGTATTATGAGCTTTTTTTTTATTGGAATAGTAGAAAAAAAAGAATAGTACATTATAATCAAAATGAAATCGACTACAATGATATTTTTAGATGATAGTAGAAATATGAAAACAATAAGAATCGAAAATGCTATTTTATCGATAATTGACTTTTCTTTCTGAATGAGAAAATAAAATAATGCTAACGAAGCAAAAACAGACATATAAATTGCATTCAATTCTAAAGTCACTAATTCGTGATAAAAGAAAACACCTTTTTCTTGAGAATTTATGAATCTTACTATTGCCTTTAAAAAATAGAAAATGGCAAAACCTACCATAATAAAACTAAACCATTTGATTACCTTATTTACATCATTTCGATTAATTTTTGGCAATACGCAAAAAGCAAAAGGAATTAAGAGTAACAATACTTCCTTTTGCAATCCTTTGATGGTTAATTTATTATCTATTGTCCAAATGAGCGATATAAACATCAGAACATATAATAGTATTGGGAGTAATAAAACTTTAGGAAATGAAAAATCTATTTTTTTTGCTTTAAAAAAAGTAAACAATAAAAAAACAATACATGCTAAACTCCCAATATTATGTTTTAATGGAAGTGTTACTAACGTTGCTACCAATAGATAAGCTGGCAAGTTTTTATTCTTCCATAATTCATCCATTTTATTTGAGACTTTTTTCAAACAATCTAAGGTATGATTCATTTATTTTGTTCCAATTAAATTCTTGAAGTATCGTATTAAAGTTATCTTGAACAATTTTTTCGTAATCCTTTCTTTTTACGATTTTTATAAGGTGCTTAATATCTTCTGCATTCGAAAAATAAAATGCATTTTCCTCTAAAATAGCACGATTAAATTCGTTGTTATGTGCTACAATTAATGCTTTTGTAGCCATTGCCTCAAGCAAGGAAGGATTTGTCCCTCCTACTGAATGTCCATGAAAATAAAGATTAGAAAAATATCTTAGATTATCTAAATGCATTTTATTATAAACTCCTCCTATAAAACGTATATTTCGATAATTATAAAACTTTTTCTTGAGATAGTCTCCATAACTATTATCATTACTCCCTATAACCAGCATCACTTTATTATCTTGACTTTCGGTAATACCATCCAAAATTACTTCTATATTATTTTCAGGTTCAAAACGAGCTATCAATAAGTTATAATTATTTTTTTCAACATTATATTGTGAAAGCACCTCTTCTTTTGGATCAGAAAACAAATCTGCTCCATATGCAATATAAGCAACTTGAGTATTATACTTTTCTTTCAGATACTTCTTGATTCCTAGAGAATCTGCTACGAGATAATTACTACTTTTTACGGCTTTTTTTTCGGCAAACTTTAAGAACCTTTGGATTAGTTTAGAATATTTGGTTCTTTTCCATTCCAATCCATCCATATTAGTAATAATGATTGATTTTTTTGGTAAAAGAAAAGACCATATAGAATTGCTTGTGTAGCCCAATTGCAAAATGATATCAAAATTTCTATTTCTAGAATCCAAAATACAATTCAAATCATAAATAAATTGTCCTACAGTCCCTATTTTATATTCTGGATCATACTGCTGAATAATGTTTACTCCTTTATAATTTTTCTCTTTATAAATGTGTTTATGTGAATTATAGACATACACATCATGTTTTTTTTCAGTTAAATAAACAGCAAAAATTTCAGCAAACTGCTCAAATCCGCCATAATTATTAGGAATTCCTCTGGTACCAAGAATGGCTATTTTCATTTAAGTCTTATAAAATAGGACTCAAAAATAATGATTTTTAAATTCCGTAAAATTTTATTGCAAACAAATTCATTTATAATCAATATTCTTTTATTTAATTTCTACTTTTGTTCGCAAGCGGTTTAAAATAACACTTATGATTAATTTTGAATACCTAGAAAACCATTTAGATGATTTGCGCTTAAAGTATTTAACTGCTAGTCCGTTTCCACATTTAATAATTGATAACTTTTGTGAAGAGGAAAGGTTATTAAAAGCTCATGAAAGCATTCCTGAACTCAAGAATAAAAGTCGTGACTATTCTTTTGCAAATAATAAATTTGAAAAATCAAATTATAAAGAATTAGGTCCTGAAATGCATGAATTGTATGATGAACTCTCGTCTGAAAGATTCAATAAAATTATATCTTATATAACCTCAAAATCTGTTTTTGTTGACCCAAAAAATCATGGCGGTGGCTTACATCAAGGCAAGAAAAATAGTTTTCTGGATATGCACTTAGATTTTAATTATCATCCTATTAACAAAGATTGGTACCGGGAATTAAATCTGCTTTTGTATCTAAATAAAGACTGGAAACCAGAATATAAAGGCAGTTTAAAAATATTTGATTTAAGAACAGGGGAAAATACCGAACTTGACGTTCCTTTTAATCGCTTAATTATTCAGCAATGTGCTCCTTACACACTTCATGGATATGATATGACAAATTTTCCAGATGGAAATTTTAGAACATCTATTGCAACTTATGCTTACCAAATTCATAAAGTACAAATCGAGAAGCCAAGAACAACAGATTGGTTTCCAAAAGAAGATGCTTCATTTTTAAAAAAGCAGCTTGCTAAGAATTACAATTTTTTAGTTCAAACTAAAAACAAGTTATTTGGAAGCAATACAGCAAAAAACCAATAATCAGGTTATTTTTATTGATTTGTTTTATCAGATTATATAATATGTCTGCCGATTTTTGCCATCTGTATTTTTCTTTAATATTTTGTGCCATAATCTCAAAATCTAAAGCTACTTTTTGAGTTAAGATTTTTTGAAGTTTTTGATTAAACTCATCTTGATTATAAGGATCAAAATAATAGTCTTTAAAAAAAGTAAAATCTGACATTGCCGTTTTATTAGAGCAAAGTGTTGGGACTTTTGCCGCGACAGATTCTAATGGAGGAATTCCAAAACCTTCAGCTAAAGAAGGATAAACGGATGCATCTGCTCCTCTTAACAACAATAACATTGTTTTTAAATCAGTGTTTTTTAAAGAAACAATCTGACTTTTTATTTCAGAATTTAATTTATTAAAGACCTTATCATAATGTTGATTTGGTAAAGTATCATTTCCTAAAAACAGAAGCTTGTATTTTTTGTACAATTTCAAATCTAAAAAAGCTTTTAAAACCATTTGATGATTTTTTCTTGGCTCCCATCGGCTTACATAAATAATGTAATTTTTTAATGAAAAATTTTCTGCAACTTCTTTCTTCATCAGCTCCTTATCATATTCTTCAAAAAATACATCCTGAATTGCGTTTGGAGTTATTTCATAATTTGACAATGCAAAATGCTGTTGTATTTTCTGTTTAGAATATTCTGAGACTGTCAATTTAATTTCTGATCCTTTTGCACTTAATTTATATAAAAACGTATTGACAATTCTACTCAAAAATGTAAAATAATCTGGAAAATCAATAAACAATACATCATGTGTTGTAACAATGTATTTACACCTTTTTATTGGTGAAACAATATATTGAAAATGAGCAAAATCAATTTTGTTCTTTTTAATAATCTGTGGTATATCGATACTTAGCCTTAAAAATTTATTGTGATATTTATATTTTAAATAGGTGACATTTGAATGGTTGCCAAAAATAGATTCTAAATGATCTGGATTAGAAGAAACTAAAAAAAAATGAAGATCTTTTTTTTTGATTAATTCAAGGTATAAACCTTTTATATATGTTCTTGTTCCTTGAAAACCGTCATCAAAAACATGGCAGTCAACAAAAATACTGGTTGTGTTTTTAATGCTCATTTTCTATTCTTTTTTGGCTAATATGCTCTTTTATAATTACTTCTCTAAGAGCAATCAAAAATCCTATTATTATCGATTTATTATCTAATTTTAGATACAGCCCCAAAAATACCCAGTTTGATACTATTAGAAAAACGCTTGTCCCAATTAGCAAATAATTGATAGCCTGTACACTTTCAATCTCAGATTTTCTTTGTCTGTATAGAATAATCAAAAAAAATAAAAGAAATAAAACCCCAAATAGTCCCGATTTTAAAAATACAGTCATGTACGCATTGTGCGCAATTGGGATATACTGAACATTTTCGTGATCATTGGTCCAAATTTTCCTGCCCAAATTCAGTGTTGAGCCTAAGCCTTCACCAAAAAAAACAGCTCTAACTCCTTTTGCAGAAACTTGATTTACAGCAATTATATTTTCAAAGGATCTATAATTGTCATTGAAATCTTTCCAATCATCTTTATCGATTTTTGTCTTAAAAGCTTCCTGAGGTGCAATTTTTATTTTATACAAAAAAGCCTGAATACCTTTTCCTTCTCTTTTTGGATTAATATAAACAATCGCTGTATAGCCAATAATTGTTGCCAAAAATACAGACAAAATTACTTTTAAAGATTTCTTATTAAAACTCAAATATCCTTTTAGACCAACATAGAGAATTATAAATTGAATAAGGTTTGTTCTGGCCAAGTACAAAAAACTAGATAAACCAATTATTGCTAAAAATAATATTCTCTGATTTTTTGATATTTCTAGTTTAAGGTCTTTATAAAAAATCAGAATAATTAATACATAGATTTCGTAATCGCTAAAATAACCGCCATGTTCTCTTAGTAAATTAACACTTATAGTTTTGAATTCAATAACTGTAAAAGATAACATAACCAGATGCATTACAGAAATTGCTAATCCGGTATACACTAACACTTTTAAAGCTAATTTACTGCTAAATCTACACAGTTGATATCCGACCAATAATCCTAAAATTGGTTTAACTAAATAGGTAAAATCTCTTATGACTAGAAAAAGGGTTGTTGTGCTGAAGAATGTAGAAAAAATTGCAATTAAAAGTATTATGAGAAAAATGACATTATACTGAACTAGAGTAAAAGAATATTTTCTTTTGATTGTTAACAATAACGTTAAAGACCAAATAGCAAAAGTAAGTTCGTAGTTTGCAAACAAAGAAACTCCGATACAAAGCAAAAATAAAATCTGGTAAGGGAAACTTTTGTAAATTGTCATATTTATTATTACTTACTCAATCTAATTATTGACTTTAAAACTGTACAATACAAACCTATTATCATTATTTCGATAAAAATAGTCGCAATAAAAGCACCTTGCAATCCAGTAGTTTTTACTAATAAAAAAAACACTAGCAAACTAAAAATCGAAGAACCGATTGTAATATTTATGTACACTTTATTCTTATCTAACGCAAAAAGTAATTGCTTTAAAGCAAAAGAAATTGCCATAAATATAGGTATAATCAAACCTAATCTGAAAAAATATACCATTGACTTTAAGTCATTTGATTCAATATTGAAGTATAACAAGATCTGTTCTGCAAATACAAATGCAATAATTACTAGCAATAGAATAAATAAATAATTTAGACCATTGTATTTCAAGCAATGCGAAATTCCCTTTTTTAAATTTGTATGTATTTGTAAACAAACATCGGCATAGATAAAATTGAAAAACATTTGCAGATAACTTCTGAAAGTCATCACAATCTGTTCAATAATTCTATATTGTCCTGCCATTCCATTTCCTCCTACACAACTAATTATCATTATAGGTAGATACTGATAAAATGAAAGAAACAATTGAGAAAAAGTGAGAGAGAACTCCTGTTTCAATAACAAGAATGCATCTTTAACAACATTGTGATAGAATTGTAAATTGTATTTTTTTATTAGATAAATCAGCCCTATTAAACTCGAAATAATTAATCCAATTCCCAAATAAGCATTGGCATAAATATAATCATGCTTTTTGCTAATAAAAGTAAAAATACAAACAACATATATTGCTTTAGAAATAATATTAATAAAAGAAATCCATTTATAGTTTTCTAATCCCTGAAAAATCCATGTTGGGTTTAAGAATTGACCAATTACATATAAAAAACTAAAAAAGAAAACCTCTTGTTCTTTCCTGAAAAGAGGAATGAAGTAAATAAGCAGAAAAGCAATAAATGATGAGATTAAAATCAAAAAGAATTTCATTACATATATAGAAATTATTTTTGTTCTCATAATTTCTGGATTCTCCCTGTTTATTGATATTTCTTTGGTTCCATTAATATAAGAGCCATAATCAACCAAAACTATCAATACTAATGCAAACGAAAACCCTACACCAATTTTTCCCAATCCTTCTTTTTCGCAAACAGATATTAAATAAGGCATTACCAAAAGTGGACTGACCAGATTAACAATCTGACCAATTCCATAAATAACAAAATTTTTAATTCGGTTATTCTGTAATACATTTTGGTGTTTTGATTTAAACAAGAGAATAGGATTTGTTTAGAAAATAGTAACAGCTGCAGATAAAAAAAGCCACATTTTTGTGGCTCTTAAGTCTTATATAGTTATTTTACAATTAATTGAATCTGATCATAAAGTGCTTTTTCAGAATAGAACAATGGATCGTATTTTCCTTCTTTAGTTTTGAAAGTCTGAACAATTGAGTTTTTCTTGTCTACAATTTTTACACAATCATTCGGAATAAAGTAATTGAAAAATAATGAATCTTTAGCTTCAAAACTTTTACTGTAATACTTCATTTTAAAATTCTTGATAATGATTTCCTTTTGGTCTTCATTTGTTCCAAAATCAATTCTGATATAGTTCGGAATTACATCTTCAGGAAGATTAAAAACAATATCCTGCGGATTTTCATTTGCTTTTACAGTCATCCAAACCGAATTTTCTTCCTTATACGGAACTTCGTAAGCATCCTGACTGTAGTATAATTGGAAATTATCGTCTGTTTTTACTGTTGCTGTCAGGGTAACCTGAAAATTATTTTTTTGTGTTTCAACTTCAGCTGACTTAACTTCATCCCGATTTTGGCTCGCTTCTTTCTTACATGAAGCAAACGTTACAAATAAAATTAAACTTGCAAAAAATAGTTTTGTTCTCATTTTAAATTTTTGGGCTAATTTAGTTTTTTAACTTTAAAAAATCTTTATCTCAACCAATACTGTTGTTAAATTTTTTAAACACTTGTTTTATCTGTACTTAATAATTTTTGTTTTCTATAAAAAGTTTTGAAAAGCTGTAGTAAAATGTAAAGAAAAACAAATACTACAGGAAATATTATTTTTTTGTGTCCATAAAAAACACCTTTTTTCTCAATATTTATGGTTGTGCTGATATCTTTTATAATTTTATCATATCCTATTAATTCAAGTCTATGACCTCCTTGTTCATTAACTAAATCCCCTTTTGTTTTAATGACATCATTAAGCTGGGTATTTTCATTATAATAGACTAAACTGTTGCTTTTTTGGGAATTATTTGCATTCTCAGAAAATTCTTTTAAGACACCATCAATCTGAGATATAGTAGCTTCATTCTTAATTATTTTCTCTTTAACATTTGCTATTTTAACTTCTTGAATTTTTTTGTAGAATTCAGTTTTATTCAAAAAATTCAAGAGAGGGTCAGTTACTTTTTTAGTATCAGCTAATTCATTAGTAACAATTGAAATTCTATGATATCGATAATTTTTACTTGTTAGATTATCCTCTATAATTTTTTTTATATCTCCATTATCAGCCATCAATTTAATCAATTCAAAATTCTCAGGCCTATTTTCAATCAATCTATAAACATCTGATATAGGCTTAATAGTAATAGATTTCAGGCTTTCAGGATCTTGAATTCCAACTGTGTTTTTTAAAAAAAGCGTATCATTTTCTTTAATCTTGGAGTAAATTAAATCAATTTTTGCATACAAATAGTCTGTACTGTCAAAATTTGGTGCTACGATAATTTCTTGTTTGTACCTTTTTTGAGTTATGTCTAACAGTAGTCCCAAACTAAATCCAACCAAAATGACAACCAAAATGACAACCCAATTACGAATAAAAAATTGAATTAATCGAAAAATCTTGGCATTGATCCTATCGAAAAAGCTGCCAATGCTTTTTGAAACCTGAAAAATATCAATCTCTTGATCTGAATTATCCTGTGGTACTTTTGTACTCATTTATGATTTATTTTATGTTGAAAATCTGTTCTAAAATTTTAATAGTAATCAAATAGGTAGGTTTTACACCGGTAGTTCCCAATCCGCCTGAAGCTAGTGTACTTCCGGTTTCCAGAGGATTATCTGAAGCATAATAAGCATAGCGAACTTTGATATCATGCGGAACACTTTTTCTAATTTTAGATGCTGATTGAATCGCTTTTTGGTAATAAGATCCTTCCATTTCAAGACCAATTACTCCCCAAGTTGATTCGTGGAAGAATTTCAATAAATCTCTGTTTTGCAATGAAGTTCCAAGAACTGTCACCATTGCTCCCTCATAAATATCAATATCATTTCCTTCAAACATAGCGCCTGTCAATTCATTTTCGAAGAAATAATTATCAGCTGTTCCTTCATTGATATGTGCTGTTGGAATCATGATATCTCCTTTTCCGCCTTCTAAAATTCCAGCTTTTCCCATAATAGAAACCGATTTTACATTCAATAAAGTTTCTTTCTTGAATGGTTTCAAAAGCTCGTCGATTGTTTCGTAGGCCTGTTCTCCAAAAGCATAGTCCATTACAATTATAACTGGTTTTTCTTCGCCTACATTAGCATGTGAAAAAGCTGTTTTTGACCAGTCAATTTTGGCTGTATCAAAAATCTGAACGTCAATATTGGTTCCTGAACAATCTGGCAGCGAAATCATTCCGTTCTTTAAAGCTAAATCTTCTACTTGAGCTCTAATTTCTTTTGAACCAGAACCGCTTAATTCTTCATAAATAAAGAAATCTGTTTTTCCTTTATATTTTGTTTTTAACAACGGCGTTGCAAAAATCGAATTCATCACACTATGCATATTAGCACTAATTACGTGAATTGGTCTTTTCAACAAATCGTTTGCTTTTAGAACTTCTTTAATATTTGTTGCCCAAATTTCTCCGTGAATATGGTGTCCTAATCTTTCGCGCAAAACTGGACTAAAAGTGATGGTACGCTTGTTATTTTCAACAATTTCTTCAATCGCAAGTTTTCCTAACCAATAAATTACATGCAGGAAACGATCTGGTGCAGTTTCAGAACCAAATGAATCGTAAATATCTAAAACTTCTTCAAATGTTCTAGCCAAAATATTTGCTACGTGAGAAATTGCTTTTTCTTTTTCTACCAAAGTAAGCTTTTTGGTTTGCATAACAGCTTGTTCCAGTTTCTGCCAATCACGCGAAACTTCTCCTCCATCATCAATTAAAACTCTATTTTTAATTTTATGGGATTCGATGAAAATGAAAGTCAAATGTGTCAGGATATCATAAATATCAGAACGTCCGCGAGTAATCTCAACATTCATCTGTTCTTCGTCGATTCTGTAGCAGTTTCTTCTTCTTTTTGGTGGAACAATCGATTGAAAATGCG
>Ga0099824_1006711_pt1 | contig 15653 bp, 8 predicted proteins | sample SiratrowhiteBW_FD_76837 | JGI IMG/M metagenome (GOLD analysis project Ga0099824, IMG submission 76837) | Root nodule microbial communities of legume samples collected from California, USA - Siratro white BW | ecosystem: Host-associated > Plants > Roots > Nodule | place: USA: California...
TATATAAATATTAAATTATACATATATAAAAAAATAAAAAATAAAAAAATATATATTTAAACATAAATTTATACTATATATTTTTTTATATATAATATATATATATATATATATATATATATATATATATATATTATTTTTGAAGAGTATTAGAACTATATTTATTTTAAACATTTTTTAGTGACCACAATTTTGGTTACTACGTAATTTACACTTGACGAAGCTTAGTTGATGGTGTTTTCTTTGTAGTGTGACATATTTTCCTCTAAAATTGAAGAATACCATTTAACGCCTTTAATTTTCTGAAAAGTTTTATCTAGAAACTATGTTTCGAATATCTCTAATCAAAACAAATGTGTTAAACTAGTCCAAACCAACATAGAAAAAGCAAATAGCCCTTTGCTTTTATTCCCACTAAGAATACAAACTGGTTTCACCATGGTCCCCTACTTTAATTCCACATTCTAATAAAGCATCTATAACAAGAATGCAAAGTATTTATAGCTGAGAACTTGTCTAAACTTTTTATTAAGCAACGTTGTAGCAAGAAGGTTCCCAAACAACTTAGACAAACTTTTATTTTTTTTCTCATAAAAATCATCAATTTGAACATATATAAATGAAACACCATAATCTAATGCTTAGGGATAGATCCCTATGTATAGCTCCATCTTGATGGTCTCTCTTAGAGCTTAATGAACTCAAGAGATAATTAGAAATGCTTTCTAAGCAATGTACTTACCTCATTACTTCTCCTTGGGTAGCCCCATTTTGTTTATAAAGAAGGATATGAGTACTATTATGTGAAAATTGTTAATAATAAATAAGAGATTTAAATGTTTTTGGTGTATGATAAGTTATTAGATTTTTCTCTTATTTCTAATTACTTATTTTTTTAATCTTTTCATTCTTAATAATATTTTTTTTTTTTTGCAAAATTAGTTTAGATAGTACGTTAAACAATTAAATAAAAGGCTCTAGATAGTGTTTTAGGGATAAAAGTTAAAATAAAAATTTATCAGAAACAAAAGAATAAAAGGAAATTATTACAGGAAAAAAGAAAAATTTAGAAGTATATATTCTATACCTCCACACTTGTATATTGTGAACTAATCAGAAATAATGACAAGATTTTACATATATTTCTAAATATTAAGACATAAACTATACCTTCAAAGTTCAATGACTTGCCAATTGTGTTATTGTTTACGGTAGTAATTAATTCATGATCGCACTAATTAGTTCTCTCATGATTACTTTGATATACTGTGATGCATAAATTATTTAACAATGAAAAAGTTGTTATAAACAAAAGTTGGGAATTGGAACACAAAGGTAGTTTAATATGATCATATTAGACAAATAATTAATTATTTAAAATATGCTAATGACATAAGCACAGATTCGAAGTGACCATGGGAAAAAAAAGTTCAACTAACCAAATTTCATTCCATATCCAAATTAAGAACATTTTTCCTATTTTTTTCCCAAATGACTATTGCTTCTTTTGGCTACACCTTTTGCACTTCTCCAAATTAAAGAAAGTGCCAATACAAAAGGGGCAAATTCAAATTCAAGGGTCTTTCTTTTATTGTTTTTCCAAAGCTTTATTAGAAATAGACTATTAACTGTATAAAATAGTTTTATTTTGTCGTCATTAATTATTTTAAAAAAATAACAAACTGATGACTTTGAATTAGTTAAAGATGTAAAATTATTTTACGCAGTTAATGCATAGTCATTAAAGTAAAACTTTTAATTAATCTGTGTCTAATTATATTGTACGATAAATCTCAGTTTATGAACAAAGTACGTAAACTAAGCTATAAACAAATACTATACATTCATAAAGCATACCCATAGGATTAATCAATTATTATACAGTGAAAATGATTATATTTCATACGATCGATCTAATTAAAGTGCTTTTTATGGCCATGGTGGAGCGTCATTATTCAAAAATGAATTAGAAAAACGATAATGTGATAACTTTTTCTTCTTCCTTCTCATACGGAAAGCATGAGACAAGTCACAATAATAGCTCATAGGGAAAAAGTTCTTACGGCTACCTTAAATTCATTTTATTCGATCTTAACTTATAAGCATACTCCTTCTAATGATGGCAACCACAACCCTAAACTACTAAAGAAGAATAAAGGGATTCATCTCAACCATTATTTTATTTGCACACTAGAATTATTCCTATAGCATTAGGCTTGTTATAATTGCTGCCATTATGACCATTATAATGATCATGAATGACGTACCTTTTAAACATAGTATATAAGAGTTTAGTGTCATGTAATGTCACACAACAAAACATTTGGGAAGAATAGAGAGGTTACTAAGATGTTCAAGAGAGGTGGTGGTGTGACCATTTCAATGTTGCCAAGTTCTACCATGTTGGTTGGTTTGTGCCGTCCTCGGCGGCGGTTGCGGCGGCGGCGAGGCAGCAGCATTAGGCTAGGGAACAAGAGAAGAGGATTCTGCCTTGGATCACGTCCTGTGGTACAATGGGGTGTGATGGCTCCCCTTAGGATGTTGAAGAAGATCATCATGGAAATAACACCAAAGGGGCATTGGATAGAGGCTTATTGTTGGTCTCTACCTCTTCTACGCCCCCAACTATTTCCTCTTTGTTAGTCACAATTAATGCATTTCATATCCTATCTTTTTTCTTTTTTTCTCCTTCAAAATGTGAAGAAGTGAAAAGTGTAAAACTAAAAGAATGACTCTATTGGTACGTGAAGGAAAAATCTTGTGACCAGAACTGCCTCAGAAAATGTACTCAACTTGGAGGGAGAATCTAATATACATTCTCTTTTGTGAACCTTCATGTAAAATGTCAAAAGGCTAAATTACTCGTTTGCTTTGGTGTATAATCGGATATGTTTAATACGCACTTGATAAGGTTTTTACAAAGTCCTTTGTTTAAATGTTGGGATGATGCACGTTTACTATGTCCTCATCAATAATGCAAGACTGTTAAAGATTCAAAACACCAAAGAGCAATTAGTTTTCCAAAAGGGCTATGTTATTAAGACCACTTGGTTTCATCCTAAGTAACTAGTTTAAATTAATTAAGTCTTTTTTCTAAGGTTCTAAAGTAATCAAGAAAAGTATTCATGGAAATCGGTGTTCGACAAATTATAGTACAAAGCCTGAGAAGTTTCAGAAATTATTCATAGTCCACAATTAAAACTGAAAAAGTATGAATTATAGAAACCAGGAAGATACCAGAAAAAGAAAGGAAAACTACTTCAATTGAATTAGAATTTCAAATCATGAGCAGAAATTAATGCAATCTCGACCAAACCAAAATGTTGTTAGGCTTAAAAATACTATTTTAACTAGAATGCTCTATTATTCATACGTATTTCGGAACCTGGTTATATTTCACTGAGCTAAACTTCTCTCTAGGATCATATGATTGACCATTAATTTATATTCATATCTTAAATTAAGACTTATATTTTGTTGCAGATTAATAAATTGAGTTCAACTAGAAATAAAAAGTCAACAAGGACCCGAGAAGTGATTGATTGCCAATTTTGGGTTTTGTTGCAAGAATGTTCAAAGATATTTGGCACGACAATATAAAATACTTTGAAATTGTAACAGATAATGATCCAAAAAGGAAGTATTTTTCCAGTTTAACAGGCAAAAGCTGAGACCACATTTGGCGACCATCAAAATCATAATAACATTACTATATAAAACTCCCCTTGAACATGAACTACATAGGTTAAAAAGGAGCCCTTCCTACAAGATTAGAGATTGTAAATGTACAACCAAAACGTGACCTACAAAGGAAATACACAAGCAAAAGGAAATGCATACATGTAATTTGCAGCAATACAAACACACAAATCTTCATGTTCAAGCAAACCAAAACCCGTTAGTTTAGTAGTTACTTTTTTCCGAAGTATGAAAACAAGGTTGGTTGTTTATCATTCGCAGTTTTTGTTTTTTCCTTTTTCTTTGCAGGGGTCGAACTTATCTGATCTGGATTTGCCAATGCTGGCTTTGAATCAGCTGAAAAAGTCTCATACTCACGCTTAATTGGGAGCATAGAAGCATTTTGAGAATGAGAAGAACCACTGAATTTCAAGTCATTGTCTCCGTCCTCAGTTTTTGCTCCTTCAATCAACTCTTCCGTAGCTTCAGTCTTGACAAATTCATGACATGGGAACTTCTGCTCTGGCTTTGTGTCTTTACTTTCAGCTCCCTTTTTTGAAAAGAACATAGAGATTGACGTGTTCCCTTCTGCCTTTACTTGAATCTGCCAAACATGGGATAATGCTAACTATGGTTTTAAATTTTCAATATTTAAATCATGTGCACAGATTGGTGTACACCCTAAACATGTAAATACATAAGCAAGAACATGACAATAGTTAACTTATGAAACATTGGGCCCCCCTTCAACAAACACGGGCACAATAACATGACCATTGAGTGTTCTGGCATATTTCTTTGTTATATTTGAATAGAATACAAGTTGATTGAATTACATGTTCAACTTAACACACCAAGACATACATATTTAAGATGTTCAAACTAAAGAAAGTCTAAACGACAAGAAACATTGAATGAATGTTCAAGTGTCCTACCTCCTTTATGCACGCAGGTCCATCAAACGATGCCTTCCCCATAGCAGGTGTCACTGGGTACCATACCTGGAGATGAAAAAACAAATGGGGAAACTAACAATACTAAATGCAACGATACTAGGCCAGAAAATCTTAACGACATGAAGAAAACAGTGATTACAGCCTCAACGTTCTGTAAAACACATACCAAATCAGATTCTTCATATGGCTTCATCACTCTCTTAAAACTGGAATCAGAACTGCTTAGCCAGGTATCAGTTGATTCCTTGCTGCCCAAAATAACAGGCATTCTATCTAAGGAGATACATTAAAGTATACATATATAAGTATTTCACCAATATAATTGTTATAATTATAAAAATAATATAATCAGGAATATTGTTTAAATTACAGAAATAAGGAGCTGATTTTATATAATCAGAAATACCTAGATTATATATGTATTATTAGAAAGATTTTTATTTATTTCCGTGTCATATGTTTATAATCAGAGGATATCAAATCTCTATTTATTGTATTGATTATTTTTTCTCAATATGAACAAAGCACCTGTGCTGCCACACACGGTTTCAGCTTACTGTTTCTCTTTTCACCAGTGTTTAACAATAACATTAGGCCACTCAAAAATATGAATATTAGAGCAGTTGTCCTCAACTGGTAAAAGGCGAAAAGGGGATGTTTATAATCTAATATATCCTAAGAATCTTGTGCATGAAGGCTTAGCCACTATCCATATGTTGACACTTGGTAGGAAACTTATGCTCTGTGAAGTGTTTTTTCTATTAATTTACTAAAGGAAAAGGAGGCATACCTAGTTAGGCATTCCAGTAGGACAAGAACTATAAAAGGTTGCTAATACCGAACAAAGGAAAAATCCACATAGAAGGTCATTTCCGTTGGTATGCCAAAATTTAGAGTGCATGACTTACCGTGAAGCCACTGAAGTGCTGAAGATGAAGAGGTCGTAACAATAGTGAATGTGTGCAGTGTTTCACCTGCAGTTAAGAATATCACATCAACATTACATGCGATCTTCTCTTTCATTTTGGATAAATTCAGTTTCTTACGTCTTTGGGCAGAAATGTTTACCTTCAGAATTTTGCCATGAGTCATAAAGAGCTGCGAAGACAAGTGGTCGACCATCTTTGAAGTGAATATAGTAAGGCTGTTTCTTTGAACCATCCTTTTTCCACTCATAAAATCTTAAACATATATTTGAAAAACCAAATCAATTGAAAGAACTGAACATAAAGGCACAAATAAGCAAAGCATGGATGTAATCCACAAAAACTTTGAAAATTTTAGATAAACCATAAAGGAAGGAAACCTCTTGTTAATACGTGGAATCAAAATACATAAGAATAAAAGACTAAAAATTTAATAATAGGCAAAGGTATATACATATATACTTAAAAATTAGTACAACTGTTGTCTACCCAGCAAGCAGAACTCATTTTGATTCAGCTCATATATGTTTAGGAAACACAACAAAAAAGGTCTTACATAGAACTAGACAAACTTCAACAGTACATGCAATATTGGAAAGCATTTTTATACTATAATATTAGAAGCAGCAATCCCAAGTCATGTTAAAGTCAAATATAAGAAGCATGGGTGAAAATATAATTAAACAAGAAATGCGACACATACCCTTCTACTGCTACAAGGCACCTGCTTTTAGGAAGTAAACGTCGAAATGATGCCTTTTCATCTATAGATTCAGATCGAGCATTAAACTACAGGATAGAACACATTTCACATCAGATTGAGTACTTTGTTTGACAGATTATGATTTTAAGTAGTATTGCATTGTAGTTGACATACTGCAATAATGATTATGAAAACAGTAAACACACTAAGAAATTTCATAATGAAATTTAGCTAAACTGACATTTCTAACTTTCATAGTAGTAAAGCACGAAGAAAAATTGGCAGGCTCATATTTCAGGAATGATATGATGATATTTAAGAGAGGTTGAGAATGATTCAATAATTCAATAAGGAACCTGGTATCATAATCAAGGTTATTTAAATATAACATTTTAATGACAAATTGAGCAATTCTAATTGTACCCTTATTCATAATAAAGACAGAAGAAATTCACAGATTTCCATAAATCATTCTTCCTTGCACAGGACAAAAAAAAAAAAACAGTTAAGAACCATACTGTCCATCATAATAATTAAAATTATGAAGCACCGTGAAAAAATCAAAAGGAACTTCCAGCTGCCCTGTTTTACCAGTGGCTTCAAAAATACTGGCATGCTATGAAAATGAATACACAAGAGGTGGAAATCTAAGCGTGTGCATAGGTGAATAATTCTAAGCATTGTTTAATTATAAATTTCTACAATGTGAGCCATGCGCTTGAGCTAAAACCTCAAATGAAAAGCACCTCACAGAACAGTTGACCTTAAATTAAAACTTGATTTGTAGTTAAAAGACTGTGTGGTTCATAGATCATATCCACATGTTAAAATGCATTTAATGTTAATTGTTGCCTGTGACGTTGCATTACTTATTACAATCACAGGAACTTATCTCCACCACCAGCAAGCCTATCAACACAGGGATGGTACGCAGAACCAAGGAAACACATTCTACAATTATAAAAAAAAGCTCTTCATTTCCCTCAATCATCTATAAAAGACACTATTCTCCCTCTCCCTAAATCCCCCCTCTAAATTTAACTGTTTCTAATATAGTTGATCAAAATTATTATCTGTAGTTATTATTATATAACATATTCTCAGAATCAAAATAAATCAATAATACAGGAAGAATCTGCCCTCAGCAATTGCAGACCTTAAAAGGGGTAGAGGAGGAAGCTTCCCCCTTCCCTTCCCCTAAAATTTTCCATACTATACGCAGCATCTCTCTTCCAATAACCATAAATTCTGTATCATTTTCACCATAGAAAAAAAAAAAGATAATTTAAACTTTAATGGCAACTGTTTTCATCAGTTTATGCAATCAAGTCTGACAATATATACCAAATATCTTAACTATTTTATCTAAATTAAAGTAATTCATTGCCAGGAAATGACAAGATAAATAATAGTACATAAATATTTACATAGATTAAGATATTATGTTTCCTCTCACTACAATAATAACCCCCATATAAATCAAATGAAACCAAATCCAGAATCAAACACAAGACCCTATAACTATTGAACCCTGGTTTGCTTATAAATGTAAGGAAACTAGGTATTTCTATGTTAGCTTCTCATTAGTGTATAGTTTATACTATCAACTAGTATTACCACTAATTACTTATTCAAACTCTATTGAAGTTACTCTAACCATTCATGCCCTCAAAATTTTAGTTAAGTTCCCTTACTTCCAATAAATAAGAAGTATAAGTATTGAATCCATAAACTATACCATCTTGTAGTGATCAGGTTTCTCTGTTTTCTTTGTAAAACTGGGGATTAAACCCCATTTCATGCAATGAAGAACATAGCCACCGCCGTTAGATGCATCTTCTCTCCGAACTACAGGCATGTTGGATCCCGGTGACACATTATAGGCCGGTCTATACCTAAGCACGTAGTCAAATTCAACTGTCAAATACAAATTCCACACCAACCTATTTCTTTCAAAACATAAAAGTCCCATCATTGTTGGCCAAATGAAAAATAATAATAATAAAAATATCTCATTTCATTCATATTCAAGAACCAAATTGCCAGGAGTGGAACTTTTTTACACATTCACACAATCAGCGAAGCAGAATAACTAATGAAGATCAGAAATGTGTGTTTTGAGTCCGTTGTAACGAGATAAAATTAGTCATCTCGTCTTCATCCCATGATTCTGATTTGGCAAACAGCGTGAATGTGTAAAAAAATCCAACGGCAGAGTCACGCTTCATCATCTTTTCCAAGGATAGCCATTTTAGACAGACTTGAAGAAACCCCCAACATAACAAAATTAAAAGGGAAGAAAAAAGCAAAAAGGTTCCTTTTTTCTTCCATTGGTTCCCAAAACAACCATTTCAGACCCACTTGAAGCTATCCCCAACTAACAAAAACAAAAAGAAACGATTAATTTTCCTTCCACATAGTCAACTAACAGTCATGCCATTTCAGAATCAGTTCCAGTGAACCCAACACTACAGAACAAGCAATCGATAAAAAACTGAAAGTTCGCGAAAAGCTTCCCTGGTTGTGTTTTGGCGAAATATGAAAAAAATTGGGAAGCTCGAAAGAGCTAGTTTTGTGAGGTTGTGATTTTTGAGATGTTGAAGTTATAAGTTTTACCGGTCCAGATGGAGAGTACGAGTAGGAGCATCGCTTCGGTGACAAGCCCTTGGAACATCATCAGCCCTAAGAGTACAACGTGTTCTCCCACACATGTCTCTCTCACTGTTGGTTTCCTCTCTTCAAGGCGGGAATAGAATAAAACACTCTACCGAGAAACTGCTACAAAGGTGGTATGCACTTCTTCAAAATAGAGTCCAAGAGAAATACGCTGGATAGTTTTGTCAATTTAAGGATAAATTTGTAATTCAAACTCATAATTTATGACGAAGTTGAAGGAAATAAGATTTAAGACCGAAAGTAGAAAGGATATATTAGAATTGGCTGTTGGGCAATAGGATTTGAGAGAGAGCATTAAGGGTATATTAGAGTTGGCCTTGCAAGTAACCAAAGTTGTCTTTGTTGGAAGGCAAGTGACTCATCAAAATTTGGAAGTAATTTTATTTTTGAAATTAATATTTGACAACGGGGTGGGAAAATACCATCCTTTGATAACTGTTGGGTGGCTAGATTTTATTGACGTGGATAACGGTATAAGTGTCATTTTGTTAATAATGATTTGAAATAAAAAAAAGTATAGGATGGTCACACATACAACTGTTATACAGAATAATGAATAATGGAAAAGGCAACATATAGGAGGATAGGAGGAGTAATGTCAAAGAGAAGAAGCTCTTAACCATATCAGAAATCGGCAAGAGAGAGACATCCTGAAAGGAAAGGTTAAAACATAAAAAATAATAGTTTTCTTACCAACAAAATCGTTGAGGTCTTTCATGTGGTAAGGTTTAGGATTTTTTATGTTAGAATGTGTATTACCATTAACCACAATCCATGCCAGTGGAAAGGAGAAGGAATAGACGGAGGAGAACGATAGAGAGACTAAGAAAGCCAGAGAGACTCTCAACGGCAAATAGATATTCAAAATACAGAATTTTCTAACCCTAAACCTATTTTAATTTCAAAATTTCTCTCTAAAATTGCACTCAATCTAAAAAATATTATTTTTGCTATCTCAGCCTTATGTCATCGCAAGTCAAATTGTCGTTTGGTTGTAATGACAGATGACAATGTCAAAATATCATTACTTTTTTAATTTTTTTACATTTTTGTTGTTTAGGGTTTAGGTTGACAATGTAAGGTTGAATAGAGTATTGAGAAGTGTCATTGTTAGTATGAAAACTTCAGAGATATTGTTGACAATAAATCTTATTAGTGGTGAATACAACAAGGTTTTAAGGATTGTTTTATAAAAAAGTGTAAAAGGTTTATTATTTGGCTGTACCATTTTCATAATTGAAGTTGTTGAAAGTTGTGTTTTTATTTATATTGAGTTAATGACTTATGTTGTTAGAAGGAAATTGGTATTAAATTTTGATACTTATTTTTTGAGCAAATTATTTAATTGTATTTTGATTTAAATTAGTTAATTTATGTTAGACTAGTTAAATTTAATTTTATAAGTTTTTTTATGAATATCTCAACGTTGTATTTGAGGTTAATGTATTTTTGTGTTAGTTGTATAGTAAAATGACTATAGAAATATGTGGTGTGTTTGTGAATGCATCAATCATGACAACATTGCCATTTTTGATGTAGATGCTTTTTTTTACCTTGATTTAATAAGAAAAATAATAAAATATGAAAGCACAAAATTAAATTTTCAATGAATGGTTAAGTATTATCATTATTATCTCACTGTGAGAGAATGATCTAGCTAAGAAGTTACCCACGCAATCTCTCTTTCTATGGTTTTTCATTCATTAGTGAAAGCCTTTTAGTTATCTTTTCAGATTTCAACGCTCTTGCAAGTTTTGACATTTCAATCATCGCACCTTTTCAAAGCGAGATTCTTTCTCTCTCTTTCCATGTGTCATTTTTGAAGTTTTGGATAAGGGTTCACTGCAATAATGATTATCTTGCATCCACAATCTTCAATGTTGTAGCCTTGTGTTTTAATTATTTGGGAAAGTTAAGTCTCACAAGTTTAACAATATTGAACTTCCTCCAATTTTTCCAACTAGAGAAATTATCCTATGTTGTTGTATGATGCTTTTATTTTTCTATTTTTACATTTCATTGGTGTTTCTTAGGAAAATGACATACATGAGAGGGTTTCTATTCTAGTGATCTCCATAACAACTTGCAAATGTTGTTGTTTGAGGATGTTTTGGGAAATTAAACCCCCTACAAATGTTACCTTGAGGTATTCTTATGTGTTAGGTATCCAAGTGTGAGTCTAAGTCCCACATTAAGCAGAAATGAGAAAGTTGAGCAACATATAAGAAAGAAGACCCACAACCCAATGCCTTAAGGTTTTGGGTTAAAGGTGGTGTCATTCCCTTGTGTGTTGGCCTTTGTTCTCATTCTTGTTTGTCTCCCCGGTGTTTCCCCTCAAAACTCTCAACAAGTGGTATCAGAGTCGATGGTTTGCGGCTTGAGCGAGTACAATTTGATCCCTGTATCGAAAGTCTTCTTGACAGAGGTTTCAAGTAAGTGTGTCCCGTATAAGTGTGTGAACGACGGTACAAGTGAGGGGTCGTTTGCTTATGCTCGAGGGGGAGTGTACAAATGTGGAAGAGAGACTCTCACTTGAGAGGGAGATTGTTAAGTATCCAAGTGTGAGTCTAAGTCCCATATTGAGTAGAAATGGAAAGTTGAGCAACATATAAGAAAGAAGACCCACAAACCTAATGCCTTAAGGTTTTGGGTTGAAGGTGGTGTCATTCCCGTGTGTGTTGGGCTTTGTTCTAATTCTTGTTTGTCTCCTCGGTGTTTCCCCCTTGGAACTCCCAGCAAGTGGTATCAGAGCCGATGGTTTGCGGCTTGGGCGAGTACAGTTTGATCCATGTATTAAAAATCTTCCTAACAAAGGTTTCAGGAAAGCGCGTCACATATAAGTGTGTGAATGGCGATACAAGTTAGGGGTCGTTTGTTTCCGCTCGAGGGGGAGTGTACCAATGTGGAAGAAGGACTCTCAGAGATTGTTAGGTATCCAAGTGTGAGTCTAAGTCCCATATTTAGTAGAAATGAGAAAGTTAAGCAACGTATAAGAAAAAAAGACTCACGAACCCAATGCCTTAAGGTTTTGGGTTGAAGGTAGTGTCATTCCCTTGTGTGTTGGGCTTTATTCTCATTCTTGTTTGTCTCCCTGGTGTTTCCCACTTGGAACTCCCAGCAGGTGGTATCAGTGTCTCGGAACGCTTAATCTTTATACTCGATTTTGAGTGGGTGAATGTTTATTTGTCTCCCGAGTTAAGCATTTGCTTGATATTGTACTTGGTTTTGAGTGGGCGAACGTTTTCCCGTCTTCCGAGTTAAGCGTTTGCTTGATCTCTATACTCAATTTTGAGTGGGCAAACATTTGTTCGTCTCCCGAGTTAAGCCTTTGCTTTATCTTTATGCTCGGTTTTGAGTAGGCAAACGTTTGTTCATCTCCTGAGTTACGTGTTTGCTTGATATTATACTCGGTTTTGAGTAAGCGAATGTTTATTTGTCTCTTGAGTTAAGCTGCCTTGATCTTATTTGTTAGGTATGGCTCATAATACCTAATGAAAAGGCTTAGTGGACTGGGCCGATGGTACAAGGGCGAAGGCCCCACGGTACGGTACATGGGTATTTTGGTAATTATATCGTGTTTAGGGTTATTTATATAACCATATGTAATTGTAACCCTAATTTTTTATCTCTCTAATAATAAAAATATAGCCACTTAAACGTTTCCGAGGACGTAGACAAATTATCGAACCTCGTTTAATCTTATCTTTATTTTCTTCACTCTCGTTCGTTCCTGTGTTTATAGCGTGATTTTCTCAACAATTGGTATCAGAGCGAGTTGAGATGGCTATGTTTGGAGGTGCTAAATTCAAAGTTGTGAAATTTAATGGTCATGGTAATTTCGGATTTTGGCAGATGAAGGTGAAGGATTTGTTAGCCCGGCAAGGGATGTTGAAGACTCTAAAATCGTAGAAACCAGGGAAGATTGAGGATGAGGATTGGGTGAATGTGCAGGAACGAGCAACAGGAACCATACAGTTGTGTTTAGTAGACAAGATCATGTACCATGTAATTAGTTTGTCGTCTCTATATGAAATCTCTAGAAGAAACTGGAATCCCAGTTTATGTCAAAAACCTTGATGAATAAATTCTATCTTAAGCAGATGTTGTATGGGCTGAAGATGCAGGAGGATAACGATCTGGCACAACATGTGAATATTTTCAACCAAATAATCACAAATCTAGCACAACTACATGTGAAGATCGAGGATAAAGACAGAGCAATAATTTTGTTGTGTTTGTTGCCTTCTTCCTACGAACATATTGTAACAATCCTTACGTATGGGAAAGAAACAATCAGGGTTGAGGAGATTACTGCAGCATTGTTAGCGCACAACAAGCGAAAGCAGAATGCAGGGGAGATTTCTTCTCAAGGTGACAGTTTATACATTAAGGTGGTCAGAAACATGGAAGAAAGCAAGAGAAGGATGGTTCTGGAAAATGAAATTTCAGATCAAAGTCGAGGGGTAAAAAGACGATTCAATGCTACAAGTGTAAACAACTAGGTCATATGAAGAAGGATTGTCCAACATGGAGAAAACAGATTGATGAAAAGCAAGCTGACTCATCCAAGTCTGTAAATGTGGTGCAAAATGAGGAGTTTGATGACAGTGATGGTGACATGGTTTCTATTTCAACTACTCAATTTTCGAATGTATGGATTCTTGATTCATGCTCTTATCATAACGCCTAATAAGGGAGTGGTTTATGACTTACAGATCAACTGATTATGGTTGTGTCTATTTAAGTGACGATAGATGTTACAATATTGTTGGTATTGGTGATGTTAGAATTAGGATGTATGATGATACTGTTAGAACATTGTGTGATCATATCTTTTCATACAAAGTGGTACATGACCCTCTCGTCTCTGCATAAGGTCAAGGTCTCGGTATCACATTTCTTTTCAGCAAATTTACTTTTCAGTAATTAGTGAAGATACGTGACCCCCTTGTCTCTATATAAGGTCAAGTTCTCAATCTCACACTTCTTTTCAGCAAATTTACTTTTCAATAATTAGTGAAGATATGTGACCCTCTCGTCTCTGCGTAAGGTCAAGGTCTCGGTCTCACATTTCTTTTCAAGGAATTCACTTTTCAGTAATTAGTGAAGATACGTGATCCTCTCGTCTATGCGTAAGGTCAAGGTCTCGGTCTCACATTTCTTTTCAACAATAAATTGTATGTGACCATCTCGTCTTTGCACAAGGTCAAGGTTATGACATCATTTTTCCTTCTTTTGTTTTTTTATTTTTGCTTTATATGATAACGATAAAAATTCCAGATGAAATTAGTGTTTTTGTATTTATTTACTTTTTACTCTGATAATTTGAAATTTTTAATTTTTGAATTATCCTGTAAGATTTAAATAAAGAGAAATAACTATCAATACCCAATTTTGTATGGAGAAGAAAATTACTGCTTATGCCCCCGCATTTTATTTTGCATTATGTATTTTTGCTCCTATATTATTTTTGGATCATCAGTTTTTTTTTTTTTTCATTACATGGTATTGAGCTTTGGCCCATATTTCTATTTTTGCACTCCTTTTTTTTGTTGGACCTGTGTTTACTAATCACTCTTGACGAGTTCTTCCTGCACCTTAGTACCCTCTTCCTGCACCTTCATGCAAAATATGAAATGATAGTTATGCCCTCAACTTTAAAAGTACAAAGACCAAATTAGCCTTCACCCCTTCACTCCTATATTCGGTTCTAACAGTCGAAATTCTTACTTCCATCCATTTTTACCACGGTCTAAAGCTTTCGTGCCGAAGAAAAGGCATCCAGTTCACAGATTCTAATCCGTTTGTTTCCATTCTTTCAAATCTTTGATTAATCCTTCAAACAAGCAATAGGTAAGTAATTTTTTGTGTTTATTAGTAATTAGTAAGTGATATTAGAGTAGTTGATTTCGGGTTTGGGACGCTGTCGGTTACAAACGAAAGAGTTTTCCGATTTAGGATATGAGAACCGGATGGATTTTATCCGGATCTTGTTCTGATTTAGAAATGAGAACCGGATGACACCCCCATCCGATTCACATTGCTAAAATATTGACAACCAAATGACATGGGCATGCCATTCGGTTCTCATTCTTTTATCAGTGTGAACCGGATGAGTGTGCCATAAAGATAGTTATGGAATTAAAATTTTATACTGATGGTGCAGGAAGAGGATATTAGGGTGAAAAAGGATATTAGGGTGCAGGAAGAACTTGTCATCACTCTTTTCAAATGTTTTTATTAGGCTACGCCAGTCATTTACTTTTATCTCCGGTTCATTTTTTTTACTCTCTTATTTGGGTCATACTTTACTAGTTGCACCTTTTTTTTCCCTCATGCCTTTTTCGTTAAGTCCGTTTTCTTTTTCTACACTCTTTTACTTTATCTAAGCTCCCTATCCTTCATTTTGGGTCTCAGATCATTTTCTTTTTAATATTCACCCGTTCTAAAATTTCTCTCGTCGAATGCTTTTTTTTTTTTTTTTTTTTTTTAAAAAATGTTTTTTTTTTTTTTTTTTTTTTGTTTAATAACTTTTTTTTTTTTTTTTTTTTTTGTATACACTCAGTACATTAATTATGATTATTATTTTTGTTTTATTTTCTCTTTTTATTTATTTTTTATGATTTTGTGATTGTATTTTATTATAATAATTTAATAGTTGTATTTTTTGTATTAAAATTAATATTGGAAGAAAAAATTATAATAAATTATAAA
>Ga0099824_1006713_pt1 | contig 15650 bp, 4 predicted proteins | sample SiratrowhiteBW_FD_76837 | JGI IMG/M metagenome (GOLD analysis project Ga0099824, IMG submission 76837) | Root nodule microbial communities of legume samples collected from California, USA - Siratro white BW | ecosystem: Host-associated > Plants > Roots > Nodule | place: USA: California...
AAAAAAAAAAAATATATATATAAATATTTATATATATATATATATATATATATATATATATATATATATATATATATATAGTTAAATATTTATACAAAGATAATTAATTATACAGTATATCAAATGACGATATTAGTATTATTTGGGTAATATATACTTATTTTTTCAGGAATTTGAATAATAGTTAAACTTAACTATAACTATAACTAAGTTTGTTGAAGATAATCGTAAAAATGTTAGCATATTTAAACTTAAGTATAACTAAGTTTGTTGAAGAGCACGTGAAGGGCCGTAAACTATTTTATATGTATTAAATTTTTACAGATAAGTCTTTAAAATGTTATTATTAGTAACAGGCTCAACTTTATAATATTGTGTTGTTGAGAAAGAGAGGATTTTTGTTCTCCTTTCCCTGTTCTTAACAAAAGCAAGAGAAAAAACATTGGGTGTTATTAAGATGCATGCTTCTAATAATTCATCACAATGAACACATAACGGTCGATAATAATAATGTTGATGTGGATTTATTGCCCCTTCAACTACGTCAACTAGAAATGTTTGATGGCATCTTCAACGTTATCTAACCTCGTAATCATGCTTCAAAGCATATGCTGATGGTCACATCAACAGTTTTCCAAAACGTTGTAATTAGGAAACGTGATTTTTCTCATTACATTCGATGTATAGCATAACTAATTCAGGATCTTATTATATCCACATTAAAGTATACATATAACAATAATCATCATTTTACAGACTAGATTAAAGAGTTAAATTATATTTAAACTTAAAATTATACACAGCTTTACAAAATATCATATTATTTGAAATTTTGATGATGTTAGTATCTTTTATTTTGTCTCTTTCCTATTTAATACTAACCTATTCAATGACTTAGGATATAAAATTTAAAACATTATTTAATTTCTTAGAAGATTTTGATTAAAACTTGTTTTAAAAAATGTTTTTCTACTTTTTATTAGTACACTAGTGGAGTTTAGTAAGGATTGAAATTTTGCTAAAACTGACATATCTCTTAATTAATTATAATTTATACATTTTTAATTAAATATTAAATATGTAAGGTTTCTTAAAATTTGCATGAGTGTCAAGGCTTTATGATTGCTCAAATGCACAATTTCATAGGTCTCTTGGAATATATGGTTGGTCATATATTTAACGTGTAAAAATGTTTAATGATATATAAGTAAGTTAGCAAAATATCTATCATTATTAATTAGGTCGACAATATATTTGTCAATATCAATAAAATTAAAAAATTACCTTTATTAATTAGGTCGATAAAATGTTTACCGATATCAATAAGATTGAAAAAATGCCTAGTGAAATTAATTAGGTTAACAAAATATTACTAGTACACAACAGTCGGCAAAATACTTACACTATAGTAATTTCTCTATCTTTTGGTGTATATAAACTAACTTTAAGTTAATTACAAAACATGATTTTTTTTCAATTTTTTTTGTAAAATATCACCAAAAGTTGACAATTGCTTCACAAACTCCTTCCTGCACTTAATAAATTTTTAAAATGTCAAAAATGTCTTTATTATTTTTATTTTAAAATTTATTTGTTATATAATTTTTTTCTCTCTCCCACACTTAATTGAGTTAAATTAATAAATATAATGAAAAAGATGTTAACAAATTTAAAAGTTATAAATATCTCATTTTAACAAATTAAAATTGTAAATATCTTAATAATAAAATATTTCATTTTAACAAACTCTTAAAAAATAAAATAATCATTAACATTTAATTGAATGAAAAAACAAAAATTTCTGTTTTGTATTAAATAATTATTCATATTTATCATGCAGTTAAAATATACGTCTATATATATATGATAGAGATGTTTTTGAGTATGTGAAAAAGAACACAAATTATTTAATATATAAATTTTATAAAAATAATAAGAATATTATTGATATATTAAAAAACAATTTAGTGCAAGAAGCAATTTGTATAAACAACTAACAAAAATAGTTTGTGAAAACTAAAATATAAGATATTAGATAGAAGTAAGTATAGATGTGTATATATATTATATGGGGTTTATATGGTCGAGGGTAGGCTGTCTTCTTCAATATGGCATACATAAGTAGCAAGGCATGTGGTCGCAGAAAAGGCAGCAATGCATGGCTAATATCTTCTTGGTCCACTTCTCTGCTTTCAAACCTGCTCCACCATATCCTTTAACCTCTACCCTCATCAAATCATGCTTTATTATGCATAATACATTACTTCATAATTATGGCTCAAAATTAGCATCTCCTCTTTACAACCATTAATATTTCCCTCTAATCATCAACCTCATACACCAACATAAATAAACTAATCTCTCCATGCCTTTAATTATGCTTTACAAACAAGTTAGACAATAATAAGAACACTACAATCATTATCGTAACTGAGTTCTACATTGCTTATTTAGAAATCAAAATTCTACATTTGAGACGTGTTTGATTTTGACAATCCAAATTTACTTCTCAACTTGAGTCGTTATCAAGAGCGTTTAGTTTTTGTCAACTTGTCTCGATGTTAGGCTTTGCAATTCTTGGCATGTAATTTGGCGACAACAACTTTTACGTTTGTGGGGTAAAAAGCTGAGGAATCTCACGTGGGCACTTGGTATTGCGTCCTAAAAATTTTTGGACTTGTTCATGGACACTAATTTGAAATTTCAAATTTATTGCCTAAAGTACGAGTAAAACAAAACTACAACTGATAATTTCGAATTGTTTTTTCACTAATTACAAAAGGTTCACATGCAGTAAGCTATGTCTGTTATTATGATTATCTTAAGTCAATCGTTTTGGTATTACAATCAACTCACAGTTATAGTAATCGGATGCAATTTTTTAATGGTTAATTGCACTGGGTCAAACAAAGTGATTGCATAATGACAAATTTAAGTTAAAAGTAGATTATACAAACCGGTTAATTGGATTTAGCATTGAATTATGATGCTTGTTTACTTTTGCAGTTATATCACAATAAATTAATCATTGATTACATGCAATCCAAAATTGACCTAATTTCTATCCGCGGCTGGCCTTATTTGTCGTTATTCGTGATGTGCATTTCTCAAGTTACACAACTCATTTTCTTATTCTCACCACCCTTTTACTTCTTCAAAGTTACATTTTAAGAGATTTCATTTTTCTAAAATTCTAAATTCATACCTTTTCCCATTCTTGAGTATGCATAATATTACTTCCTCATCATAGACTTTGCCACATATATCAAAGATTTTTTTTTTCCATATATGTACTCTTCTTTAGTCAGGGAAAAACTATAAATAATTTAAAATTTTATTGCTGGATAAATTGATTCAATATATACATTTCGTTATTTGTAAAGTAAAAAATAGGATGTGAGTGTAAATGCATAATAACCACCAAGAACTTGTTAACTAAATAAATTTGTTTGATTCAATTCCGTGTAACTAGAAGAATAACTGTGAAGCTGAAAAGGGAAAAAGGAAAATTTTGGATATATTCAGGGGAAAAGATTCAGTGTCATCTTCGAACCAAGCATCGTTAGCACAAGGATAGCCCCATTTGTTTCAAATTTTTATGTACATATCACAAACTCAAAGTGTCACTTTAATATTTTTTTCTCCAACTAGTTTTCTGGTCAATGCCCAGTTCCATACCAAGTAACTAAAGCCTGTTCATAAATGCAACGAAAACGATATCACTGCGTGTGGTCCTGATTAAGGAGAAGAAGATAAGTGTCGATCGAGAGCATGAGTTGCTACAAGTTCTTCATGCGTGTTCATTATCTATTTGTTTTCTGATTGAACCCTTAAATCTTAAGCATGGTTGTATTTATAATATATTTATTACATCATAATCATTCTGAGTTGGATTATCAAATGTTAAGCGTAATTATAAACACCACTACCAATTAAGGAAAAAAAATCATATATTAAAAGAAAAGAACAGCTAGTTACTATGTTGGTGTACGTGCTTTTTAATGGATAATATTAGGCAGTTTGTGTATTCAATGGAAGAAATGATATAAAAAAAGGAGAAATAAAATAAAGTAAACAATGTCATAGAAAAGGAAGATAAATATAAACAAAGATTAATGTGTTTGTAAAAAATGGAATGTAAAGATATTAAATTTGTTTTCAATTATATAACGTTTCGGAGATAATTACGATTGGAATCACATTTCGAATTAAGCTTAATTTTATGGAACTCAAATACAAATAAGCTTAATCATTGTTTTCGTCTGAATCACGGATTCTAATAGCATCTTTATTTTTCTCATTCCAATCTATTTTTATTTATTGACATCTCTTCTTGTCACCATCACCCATTTATTTCCATTGTCACCACTGGGAATAAAAAATTTTATTTCCGTTGTCACCATTGGGAATAAAAAGTTTTATTTATTTAAATATAGGTTTTTATTTGTTACAAAATGCAAAGTTTAAATAGGTTTCGGTCGTTTTATAACTATTTTTTATTAGTTTAATATATTCTTAAAGTGTTCTTTAGTTTTATAATTAAGTATCTATAATAAATTTTAATGTGGGAATAGATTTTTTTTTCCAACAAACAACAAACTTTATATATATTTAATACAAAGGGTACCAACCCAAAGACAAAAGAGGTAGGAATCCAAATAAAAGGTATGATTATAACCTATTTACTTACAAACTAAATAAATAGGGTTTAACCAAAAGTTTCATAATCAAATAACAAACACAACCAAACAAGAACAATATACTTGCAGGGATAACAATACTACTACATTAGAGGACAAGACCCTGGGCTTCTTTCACAAAGGATGAACATTAGGCCATTGTTGGGATTTAATCTGTTATTTCATGTCCAACAAAGAAACTTAACATCATGGACAACTTTAACACCATCAAAAACTTTATCTTTGAACACACAAAGTTTCTCTCATCCCACCAAAGTTATGACGAATGAAGTTTAATACAACATTGTAATATAAAACCTTACTCGAACCCACCTAACTATAACAAGAACTCTAAACTGAAAAATATTTTTGTACATGTGAAAAAAGTGTGTTCTTCAAATTCCTTTATTTCTTGGCAGAAAGGACATGACAACTGGTTAGTTAAAAGCAACACATTACGTTTTCTTAAATTATTCTTACTTGAGAATCTATTACTTAAAAGTCTCCAACCGAAGTACAACACCTTTGGTGACATTTTGCAACTCCATAACTTCTTGAAAACTTCTCCTGTTGTTGTTCTCCTATTTTCAAATCCTGAATCAAACAATAGGCAGATTAAGATAAAGTAATAGTCTTTTCAGTCTTCTCCCCACAACCATTTGTCCTTCTTGTTCCTTTACATAGTTATAGTATCTATTTCAGTACCATCCTCTACATAACTACCTTTTCCCATTTAAAAAGTTTCCTTCTCCATCTTAATCTCCTACAAACCCCCATATTATAAGTATAGCGTGATTGTATTTTTATATTAAGTATAGTTTGTTATATTTCTCTGATAGTGTTTTCTCTTTTTTTTTTCTTGTTATTTGTCTTTCCAAAGTTGAGTATTTGACGCATCTCATATTCCTCTGTTCAATGCTTTGTCAACAACTTTTCACAAATATTTTTTAAATCTCTTCACCAAATTTATCTTTTCCTAGTTACTTGAGCTTCTTCCAAAGATTTCCAATTGATGATATATGAATAAGGAAGATCTTAAATAAGTCTTAAATAAATAAATTCGTGTAGAGTTTATTTTGTTGTACTTTTTAGAAAATTAAAGATTTAATTTTCTATCAGCAGAAATATCAAGTAGACTAAACTATTTAGTTAATCTATGGTATATCCAATCAATTTTTTAATTAGATTTACACTATTAATTCACCAAATAAACACATATATACATACATGAATATATTACAACCTATTGGACGCTTTAAAGAAAATTGAGTAGAAAGTACATATTAGATGCTTGAGTTAAATTTTTTATTTTTGAAATAAAAATGCAAAAATTGGAAAACTACACAAGTAGAATGAAAGGTTTATAATAAAAATGATGTTAGCATGAAAACAAGATACGCAAAAAGGAGAAAAAATATGTAGATAAACATAAAATTATGAAAAATTACAGATAAATAAGAAAACTATTAACCAAATTTAAATTGGATTTTCTAACAACAACGCCAATTTTGATCACTATGGTTTCTACAATCAAATTAAATACGTAGTACTAGTCCATCTAATACCAAATATATGATAATATAGATAAAGAAAAGTTAACCTCAAGTCGTCTTCTAACAGATCTAATAGTAAATTCAATCAATTAGTGCCTACAATCAATTTTCAAGCAATGATTGTTCTGAGAAAAAATAAGGTAGATGATGTAAAATAGTAAAGAAGGTGATGGAGATCCATCTAGAAGATTATAATCAAGAATAAAGAAGTCACAGAGACACATATTTGATGAGAAACTTATTGGGAGTTTGGGCCTATTAGAATCTATTTGTGCCTTCACTCAGTCTTTTGGGCTCAAGTTCAACTTGAAGACATCCTCTAGAGATTGATTTTTGGAGTATTAAGATTATAAAACCTCTATTTATAAAATTTATACAAAGTAGTTTAGGAATTTATTCAAGTCTTGTATTTTAGGCCATATAGTATAGGAATTCATTTTGAATCTTGTATTTGTATCAAACATAGATTAGGTTAAATAACCTAACCCTAAGAGAGAGACTTGGGTGCAAGCTAGGGTTTGGAGTAGCTTGGACGATAAGTTTGGATAAAAACCTTAACTTTCATGACAAGCTAGGGTTAGGTATCACTTCTTCATGTAATTAGTGCTTATGACACTTGTCCACCTCTCATTGGAAAGGATATTGAAGCTTGGGCTCTAAGTTATCTTTGTCATATGTGAGCCTGTGAATTAAGATGATTCTGAAGCTTGCTCCAAGAGCTACTGTTGCCACATGTCATTGTGAGCAGTAAGGATTTTTGAAAGCTTGTGTTATAAGCTAAACGTCCCAAAGAACTATAAATAAGAGTGTTTGGCTACGCAAATTTTAACTTTGATTGGAGTAATGAAATTATTCTTAAAATTGGAGTATTTTCTACTTGTCAGAGTTTCTTTTAGAATAGTCTCTCTTCTTAAGAACTTGTAGACTCCTCTTAGAATGTTGGCCTAACCTCACTTAGACTCTAAACACATACCATCTACAAAAACTGTGACACCTTCTCTGCACTTCCTTCATGCTTCCGCCATCTTCATCCTTCTCCATGCAATAAAAACAAATCGGAAACAATGAAGGAAGAAGAACAAGGAATGACACAAGGTCTAGGCTCCTTCATATGGTATAAAGAGCCAAAGTTCTTTAAGAGATAGTCTTCCCATTTTCTTTCAACTTTCGTGTTGTTCACATCATATTTTACATGTCTTTGAATGTTTTGCATAGATTGATGTGGTAATATTTCTTGTTCTTTGACAAAAATCATTTGTTCTTACTTGAACCATCACTTATAGTACCTTAGGTATTCTAGTCATTTGTGCCAATGTTTTTGTTCATTTTGAGTCTTGTTTCAATTTTCATTCGGTAGAAGCAGTGTATTCTTGTATCATTTTCATTCGGTAGAAATAGTGCATTCTTGTATCATTTTCAGTTTTATAATTTGTATATGTTTGTCAAAATGCTATGTGTTACCAAATATTTCCTAAAATCCATTAGTATGTGTAAGTCTAGAAGGTATTTGTAAAAATGTCTAGTGATAGTCTTGCAGGTGTTTAATAAAAATGCCTTGTGTAGTTTTTAATATGTAATGTAGATTTAGTGTGCTTTGAATGTTTTTTACTTTCTGAATTTAAGTTTTATAGCTTGTTATGATATCATTAACAAGTTTCATAGATTAGGTTTCTTTGTATCCTGTAGTTTTGTTCCAATTTTTTATATTTCCTAGGTTTATATTTTCTGAAAAATTGTCAATTATTAACACTGGACTGGAAAATATAATAGTCCATTTATAACATGTAGGTGCTACAATTTTTGATATTCCTTAAGTTTCTATTCTCTAATTAAATGGACAATACAGTTCGTTTACAACAGGTTAAGTGTTACATAAAAAGCACCTAATAGTCAAAGAATGTCTAGTTTAGTGGTTAATTAACTTAACCTCTGACTCTAGTCATCCCTAACTAATTCTTATTGGTATCACACAGTTCTATAACAAAATAAAAAATAAATAAAACTATTTAATCATCATGAATGATGACATGCACCATTACAATATGAATATTGACTAATAAATAAAAACACGCGACATAGTTAAGTTTAAATCGAAACATATATTTATATACACTGTTTTGATATAAGCTAACTTTTTCAAAAAATAATTATCATAAATAATTAAATATTTTTAATTTTAACTTATTAATTTTCTTACTAAATTAAATTAGCCAAGCCCACACCACGCATCTATACTCTCTCTCTCTCTCTCTCTCTCTCTCTCTCTCTATATATATATATATATATATATCAGCCAAACGCATTTATGAAAAATAATAAATAAATATATTTAATGTGTATTGGCTATTAAAAATAATAAATAATAATGATTGATACATCTACAATAAATAGTAAAAAGTTTTCTCCTAATACCAAGTGGATCCCAAAACACATTGTTGCTATCTCTTTTAATTAATTGAGAAAAAGATTCATTCTTCATTGCATTAGTTGACACTATATCTTTTCTTTTAGCTAGTGTCCAATTTAGAATGGGTTTGCCTCACTCTAATTTCCTGAATAATTTTATATAGTTCTAGAATAGGTTTAATTGGTACTATTTGCGTTTCCAATTTAACCCTGCTATAATCTCTATCAGTTATTCTTAATTTTTCTTATAGTATCCATAATTGTTTGCATGTTAGAGGATTTTTCTTGTTATTATCTTGTGTTGTTGTATTTCTAAACTCATTTATAATCATGTGTCCTTCCTATTATTTTTGGAAGGTAATCTAGTCTCATACTAAGTATTAAATGTTGTATTAAAACAAGTCTTTAGGACAAATCCTAAGGCCCATAGCTAGACTATTTTAAAATTGTTATCTCTATAATTTCTCTTGATTCTTTAAATAATTTAACCCATTATATATGTTGTTGCTCTTACATTTTGTCCCTAGTTTTAAGGAGGTGCTTCTTTCTTTCTTGTATTATTTAATGATGTCTCCTATCAACAATATTAACATAACAGGAGCAGGAGCGGATAGATGCTCCACATATGTAACGCTACTTGCACCAAATATGTTGCGGATAATATCAATTCGATGCATTGGAGTTTGAAGTCGTTAATTTTATAGGTAGGCCTCAATATTTTTGATCGAGGGTAAAATTGTAAACAAAGCCTAACAACTACCATATACATCTATCATAATTTATGCAAGAAACTTGATTATGGCTTATCATAATTTTTCTTACGTCCATAGAAAAAGAGCCTCTTTGCTCTCCTTTTCTCCCATCGCGATCAAGAAATTTAATATTTAATAAAAGGTACAAAGAGATCGGGCGTAAAAAAAAGGTTATGAAACAAATCTCTTAAAAAAAACTTGTACGTAAGAATTGACTCCACAAATCGATATATAATTGTGGAAGTCTCCTTAGAATGTGATAGTGGGTATTAATTATTATGTCTATTTTGTTATGCAGATGAGTGTTGAGCACTGAAAGCTTACATAGCTTTCAGTCTTACTGAATTTACTTGCTCCTCTTTGAGAATTTGAATTCTTTTTGAGTTGCTGACAACTTTAAAAGCTTAAAAATAGAGAAAAGGGGTTGTTGGGTATATCTAAAGATATACATGCAATCAATTCTAAGATGCTTAGCAGCGTTGGTCTATAAAGCAATTGAATGAATGCCCTAGGTAACTAATAGTGAAGACACGTTTGGTATATATATATGTGAGTGTAGATGTTAGAAAAGGTTAGGTTGTTGTGTAAGTTGCAGATGATGCTAAACTCCACTAAATGGAATTGAGAAATGGAAGAGCCCTTGTTTTTAGGGTGGGGGAAATGGCAAAGGCCAATTGAGGAATCCCAAAGTTCCCCAACAAAGGTGCAGAACAAAAGGCAAAGGCCAAAGGCAAAACGAAATGATTACTTGAATGAGAGGGGTCCCACCGGATAATCTTTCCTTTCCAGGTCTTTCAATTTTTTGACTTGGGATTGGGACCCACCACGCCCTCCATTGTCTTTATGGATTGAATGATAAAAAAGAGCACCTCACGTGGAGTCTGAACCAAAGAGCCTGTCCAACCACAATAAAAAGGGCAACTCCCTCCCTTCAATCACTAAATTATAAACCATAAAATCTTTGATTTTTCCACGTTCACCATTTCAAAATCAACACTACACAAACCTACCTCCCCATACAACTGGACATACGGATTATAAATCATAACAAAACACATTTTATACGCTTATACAATTCAAAAGCCACACCCAACAACAAAGCAATTTTCTTTTCTCAGAAAAATCATGCTTTTTAAAGCTCACCCATATAATTCCCCCTCATTATCTTTGTTGCTTAAAGCTCATGCCCTCTCCCAGCTCCTCTCTTCTTATCTCTCTCTCTCTCTCTCTCTCTCTCTCAAATCACACCACAGCAAAGCAAATTCCTTCCCTTGCTCTAAAAAAGAAACCTAGACACACACCCACTGATGAGAAAGACCCACCGCACAGACATTAAACCATAAACTCACTGATCACAGTCTGTTCCATAAAAACAACCACAACACAAACAAAAAACAACCTTAATCCTTCCCATGCGATCATGGAGGGAGGTGATGATTTCCACCACCACCACCATCACCACCACCACCACCAACACCGACAAAACTTCCCATTCCAACTCCTCGAGAAGAAAGAAGACCAAGACCCCTCTTCTTGCTCCACTTCCTCCCCATACCCTTCCCTAGCCATCTCAGCCGAACCCTCCACCTCCAACTCCACCCGATCCAACAACAACACCACCCTCCTCCCCACACCCTCCGAAGCCTCCCCCAAAAAGCCGCCTCCCAAAAGAACCTCCACGAAAGACCGCCACACCAAAGTCGACGGCCGCGGCCGCCGAATTCGAATGCCTGCTCTCTGCGCCGCCAGAGTGTTCCAGCTCACTCGGGAGCTCGGACACAAGTCTGACGGCGAGACCATAGAGTGGCTCCTCCAGCAGGCCGAGCCGTCAGTCATCGCCGCCACCGGCACCGGCACCATCCCCGCTAACTTCACTTCCCTTAACATATCTCACCGGAGCTCCGGCTCCTCCATGTCCGTCCCCTCCCAGCTGCGATCCAACTACTTCAATTCCAACTTCTCTCTCCAACCCCGGAGAAGCCTGTTCCTTGAAAACACCAACACTTCCACCACACTCCTCAATTTTCAATCCAACAACCCCATCTCCTCTTCCATGTTCCAGCCCAAGCACGAATTGCGCGATTCGTCATCCCTAGACTTGTCCTCGGAGAACAACGAGGAGGGTTTGGGAAGGAAAAGACGGCCCTTGGAGCAAGACCTATCCTCAACCATGCAACACCAAGTTGGAAGCTATTTGATGCAGTCAAGCACCTCGGGGACAATTCCGGCGAGCCATGCTCAAATTCCGGCGAATATATGGATGGTGGCGAATTCCAATAGCCAAGGTGTGAGTGGTGAAGCTCCTCTGTGGACATTCCCCGGTGTGAGTAACAGTGCTTTGTATAGAGGAAACATGTCAAGTGGGTTGCATTTCATGAACTTTCCGACCCCGATGGCCCTTTTACCAGGTCAACAATTAGGGTCTTCGGGGATTGGTGGGAACATGAACGAAGGGCATTTGAGCATGCTTTCGGGGCTGAACCCTTACCGGACGGTCATTGGCGTTTCGGAATCTCAGGCGAGTGAGTCACAGTCACATCACGGTGGAAGCGAGGATCGGCATGATGATAATTAACGCAAGAGGATCAAATCCACCAACGTCTTCTTCGATTCCTACATGTGTACTAGTTTGGTGTTTTAACACAACGTGACGTGAGGTTTGGTTATTATTGCCCTACGAAATTGAGTTTTGTTTATTTTGAAATGATAATCATTATCATTATTATTATTTTTTTCCTATTTCTTTGGTGTGGTTAATATGTTGGAAGAGGTGGAAGAATGGGTGATGGGTGGAAGAGAAGAGGGTTTTTTAGGGTTTGAGAGAGAGAGAGAGATGACACTATTTAACAGTTGGATATTATTTGGCTTTATTTCACTACACGATATCTTATCATCATTGTTTGTGCAATTGGCTTTTCTTTTCTTCTCTTCCTTTTTTTTCCGAAAGCCTTTTGATTTGTAATTTTATGCTTTTTATTCTCAGAAGAGAAAGAAACCAACTCACATCTCCATCATCATAACTTGGTAAGTTTAATTAACTTGCTTCTCAATTAACAACATTTGTGTTTTTCTTTTCAATAGTAAAAGGGATGAAACAGTTTAGCAAAGGGAAAAATGAAACAGTGGAAGAGTGAGGGTAGTGTGAATGTTAAAATTGTAGAATGGTTTTACTCTAAATCTTGGCCATGAATGTGGAGGTTTAGAGAATGGATGATTAAGAATTTAGAGAGATGGGTGTAGTAGAATGGTGGGGTCTGCAAGACCTTATCGGTTCCAGGTGTTGGCTCCATGGTGGGATCCAGCTGCTGCTTATCGCCCAAACCAATGTACAATATCACTGACTAACAGGTCGATCATTCCTCATTTTCTTATAGAACAAATATTAATCTTATAAAAAATTACTTTAATAATTTATACATACTTAGCTAATTATTCATTTTATTATATATAAATATAGAGAGTGCTCTTTTCTCTTTTATAATACTTTTCTTGTGTCTAAAACATTATAAAAACTGGTTTAGATATATTTTTACTCACCAAACATTTTCCATATCAAGTTTCAATTATATTGATGGAATATTTCTTCATTTTCTTTTTACATTTATAATGATCAAGCTTCTCTCTGACATTTAACAAATTATTTTCTGTGATAAACTGTGCATGACTTGAAAATGGGCAAGTATAGTTTGCTGTCTAGACACAAGAAGTGTCTTCTCATGTTAAAAAAGTATAATGACTTAAATATTATATAGAATTAAAATAGAACCTAATTTTAACAAAAAAAAAACACTAAATTGAAGTATAAAAAAAAATATCAAAATGCATAATCACAAGACCTTAGTATTAGAAAAAAGAGGTAATTGGGTGTATAAATTAAAAAGAAACTCATTTTTCTATTTCTTTCTTGAAGTTTTTTTTTTTTTCTCCTTTTCATGGAGCAGTTGCTGGCATCAGAGACTTAATTAATGATCCTCTGCGATATGGCCCACCAGTCCTTCAACCAGGACCGTCCATTTGGCGGGCCATTCTCTGGATCGCCGCATTGAATGATTGGGTATGTGTCCACCAAATCGTTCTTTTTCAAATGGCATCATCTTTTGATTTAATCTGACTTTAAAATTAATTCTGTTTACTTTAGAAGTGACATCCGAATTATTTTTTGAGATTTAAGTCTAAAGTTGCTAAAAATATTAAAGCAAATTTGTAAAGAAGGTTTACAGTCACTTTTAAAATACAATTCTGGAAGAAAGTTTAATAAATTATAGAATTATAATTTCATAAATATTAATATCATATTCATTTTTATTTTTAAGTAAAAGTAATTTAGAATGCCAATTATAAAAAAAATGATTCCATTGATGAAAAAAAAGAAATATACAAAGAGAAAGTGCAAAAAATAAAAATAACTACATGCGGAATTAGTGTTGTTGGTCATACTTTTCCCTGTTATTTATTATATTGTAATGATATAGATATTCATCTAGATATCTAATTGATACTCTTTCTATCTTTAATCTATTTATTTAATTTTTAGATATATGAATGAAAAGAAAGAGAGATTGGAAAAAGGAAAGGAAGAAAAATAATAAGTTTTGATTCAAATCATCTCTTTTAAGATAAAAATTCATATACAATCTCGTGATATTTGATGAGTATGAAATTTTTTTTATTAGTATCTACTTCAGGTAATGAATATATGTATACTTGTATTTGTATTTATTTAAATATTTATTAAATAATTTTTATACAAAAATTAAAATTAAAATAAAGGAAATATAACATATCAATAATTCAACACAAGGAAATACACATCAAATAAAAATGAATAAATTATATTCATATAGATTTCAAAATAGAGTACGTAATAAATTAAAAGTGACTTAATAATTTAAGATGAAGATGAAAACAAGGTATATTTGTTCTTGTCTTTTATTTAATTTAAAAGAAAAGTCAAATATTATTTATATTCATACTTAACTAATTTAGATATTATCTGTCAAATACAAATAGTCACACGCAAATTATTTTTAGGGTTTATTTCTATAATTACTAAATCATTTTAAAGTAAATTTGTAAAGAATGTTTCCAGGTTACTTCTAAAGTTAAAATTCTAGAATACAATATAGAATTATAATTCCGTAAAAGTTAATATCATATTCATTTTATTTAAGTAAGGGTAGTTTGGAGTGACAATTATAAGAAAGAAATGGTGCCATTGATGAAAAAAAGAAAAGGACGATACAAAGAGAAATTGAACATAAAAAACAACTACATGCGGAATGGTCATACTTTCCTTTATTAATTATTAATTATTATATAGTAATGATATAGATACTCATACATATATCTAATTGATACTCTTTCTATAATTTTTTGATATATGAATGGAAAAAAGAGAGATTAAAAAAGAAAAGAGAAAGTAAAAAAGTGAAAAGAAAATATGAAATGGAGTAAGAGAAGTGAAATAAGAGAAAGTAGTTGTTCGTTAAAAAAAGAGAAAGTAGGTATTTGATAAATAACAATTATATATTATTAAGGCGCATGAATTGCCATGAACCATTATTCTTTATAGTAGATTAATGAAATTAGCTATAGATCTTTAGCAACTCATTTTCTGTACAACTCATTATTTTCTAATTAAAAATATTATTAAAATAACGTATTTTATATGTTAATGTTAGTATTTTAGAGGGTAGCTAGTTTTTTATTTAAAGAAACGAATAAACAACTTAATTTTGTTTCAATTTAAATTTCCTACAATGACAATATATTTGACACTTCATCCATTATAATTTACTTTATGTATAATTTTAAGGTAATAAGCTTATTACAAAACCAACAATTTTACCATAAACAACAATCTATTATTAGTGTAAAAAAATCTACAATAGCAATTAAATTCATTGTTTGTAACCGTTTCCTTAAAAATATGTTTCATGTTATAGTGTAGTTGTATTTCCATATTAAAAGTATCATATTTTAAATGCTTTATTATCTGCTACAATAAACGATAAAGGGATCTCCGTGACTTCGGGAGTGAGATGGCATAACGAAAAGAGTGAGGAGGAATTATACAATTACTTTTTAAAAATTCTTTATCCAGTGAAGAAAGAAACATGTAAAAGAACAAACTAAATCCACTAGCAATGTAAAAATTATATCATCTTATCATTTATGAACTGTCATATATAAATTATTACTTTTAAATAGTTTATAATAATATATATATATATATATATATATATATTTATATATATATA
>Ga0099824_1006715_pt1 | contig 15648 bp, 5 predicted proteins | sample SiratrowhiteBW_FD_76837 | JGI IMG/M metagenome (GOLD analysis project Ga0099824, IMG submission 76837) | Root nodule microbial communities of legume samples collected from California, USA - Siratro white BW | ecosystem: Host-associated > Plants > Roots > Nodule | place: USA: California...
ATGATTAAGGAGCCCTTCTTTGATTGAGATCATAACCATCACCAACTTGAACTTCAAACTTACTCCCACAACACACATTTCTAGATCCTAGACTCAAGTCTTCAAACTTCAAGAAATCTTCATTTATCCTTCACATGATCTAGAGCATCTTCACTTGGTTGAATTCATCAAATCACTGCAGCAGTCCACTGGTGCTAACACTGCCTAAAGATGAAGCCTATCATGCTTTTAAAAGACTTGTAAAAGTTATTGAAAATGAGAAAAATAGTTGTATTTCTGCAATAAAATCTGATCATGGGAGAGAGTTCTAAAATGAAAAATTTGAAAAGTTTTGTGAAGTGTTTGGAATTAAACATTGGTTTTTCAACACCCAGGACTCCACAGCAGAATGGAGTTGTGAAAAGGAAGAACAAGTCTTTGGAAGAACTAGTAAGAACTATTTTGAATGAAACTAGTTTACCAAAATATTTTTGGGGTTATGCAGTGAGCACAACATTCTATGTTCTTAATAGAGTGCTAATAAGACCCATTTTAAAGAAAACCCCCTATGAATTGTTTAAAGGCAAAAAGCCCAACATTTCTCATTTGAAAGTTTTTGGATGTAAATGTTTTATACTGAATAATGGTAAAGATAACTTGGGTAAATTTGATTCAAAAGCTGATGAGAGAATATTCCCTGACTATTCATTGCATGGTTATGTATATAGAGCATATAACAAAAGAACCATTCTAGTTGAGGAATTTGCACACATTGTATTTAATGAATCTAACCAGAATGTGCAGGAAAGTGTTAAAACAACTGCAAAAGATGATGTCCAACTAGACAGAGACTCAGTGCAGAACTGAGAATGAACCAGAGAAAGTTACACAAGTGCAGGAAAATCAATCGCTTGATCCTGCTATTTAGTCAATTGAATTTGGAGCTACAACAGAAAAAGTTAGTTCTGGTTTGCCCAAGGAGAGGAGAGTTCCTAAAAATTTATCCTTGGATAATGTAAGTGGTCAAGTACAGAGAGGTGTTTCAACCAGGAGTTCATTAAATTTCTATTGTGAACACATGGCCTTTGTATCATAATTGGAACTCCAAACCGTGGTTGAAGCATTGAAGGATAACAATTGGATAAATGCAATGCATGAGGAGCTGAATCAGTTTGCAAGAAATGAAGTCTAGACTCTTGTTTCGAGATCAAAGAAGATGAATGTGATTGAAACCAAGTGAGTTTTTAAGAATAATCTAGATGAGGAAGGAGTCATAGTGAGAAACAAAGCAAGGCTAGTTGCTAAAGGCTACAATCAAGAAGGGGTTGACTTTAGAGGGACGTATGTACTAGTGTCCAGATTGGAGGCACTAAGATTACTACTAGCTTATGCTTGCATGAATGGATTCAAGCTTTTTCAAATGAATATCAAGAGTGCTTTTCTAAATGGATAGATCAATGAAGAGGTATATGTGAGTCAACCTCTAGGATTTGAAGACCATAAGTATCCAGAACATGTCTACAGACTCAAGAAGGCTTTGTATGGGTTGAAGTAAGCACCTCGATAGTGGTATGAGAGATTAAGTAATTTCTTTCTTTCCCAAAGCTATAAGAGAGGAAAAATAGATAAGACCTTGTTTATTAAGAAAGCATGCAATGACATTATGCTTGTTTAAGTTTATGTTGATGATATAATCTTTGGATCCACTAACGAAAATCTTCATGAGCAATTTGTAGCAACTATCCAGGGAGAGTTTGAGATGTCTATAATGAGAGAGCTGAACTACTTCCTAGGACTGTAGATCAAGCATGGGACATTTAGTCAAGCAAAATATTGTAAGGAGTTGCTATAGAAGTTTGAAATGGAGAATTGCAAGGAGGTTACAACACCAATTGCTACTGGATGCTACCATGTTGCAGATGATAAAGGAGTCAGTGTAGAGCAGACCAAATATAGAGGATTAATCAACTCACTCGTATATTTGATAGCAAGCACACCTGATATAATGTTCAGTGTGTGCTTGTGTGCTAGATGTCAAGCAAACCCCAAGGAATGACACTTCATGGAAGCCAAACGAATTCTGAAATATCTTAACTGAAGTTGGATTATGGTATCGAAGTGAGGTATCATTGAGTTTAGTTGGCTATTCTGATTCTAATTTTTAATGTTGCAAATTAAATAGGAAAATCACTAGTGGAACTTGTCACTTGCTTGGATCAAGTCTATTTTATTAGCAAAGCAAGAAGCAAACTTGCGTAACATTGTGAGCTGCAGAGGCAGAATATATAGCTACTGGAAGTTGTTGTGCACAGAGTCTTTGGCTTAAGCAATAGCTAAGTGATTTTGGTTTAAATATATCAAGAATTCACTTGTTTTGTGATAATACAAGTACAATCAATTTAACGAGGAATCCTGTTCAGCATTCCAGAACCAAACATATTGAAATTCGCCACCATTTTATCAGAGGTCATGTTAACAATGGTGACTGTGAAATCCAATTTGTTGTTTTTGAAAAGCAATTAGTTGATTTATTCACAAAGCCATTGAATAAGGAAAGATTTAATTTTCTGAGAACTGAACTTGGCATAATTGATTTGAGCAATCTTATATGGCACTATTTAAGCAATTCTGACAAGGTTTTAGTTTCTGCAGAACTGGGTCAATTGATTGAAATAGTAATTCAATTGATTGATATTTTATTGCATTAACCTTAATTACTTAAGACAAAACTAAAATTAATTCTAATGCTCATTTTTTTTGTGCAAGCTTGGGAACTGCTATGAGAGAACTGTGCAAACACAATTACTGTCAAAGAATGCGAATTTAATAACTTGAAGCATGGAGTTTGTGTGTGCAAAAGGAGAATTGTACAAAGTGCCACATGTCTTCAATTGATTGATATTCAAAGAGTCAAAAGGATGCTATTACGGAATTTTGAAGCTAAGTTTTGTCTGTTTCAATTGATTGATCCCAACTACTCTAATACAGCTAATTGAGTTATACTAATTTACGTGTTCTTTGCTCCATACTATACCAAAATCTATTACATGTAACTCTACATACAACATGCATTTTGTGTTGCATTCTTGAACAATATTACTCCACACATTTTGTTCTTCTGGGCCTAGTACCCCTTCAAACCTTCAATCGCTTACTTTCTCCTCAACCATGTCGATCTCCACTACTCCAAGGAAGAGATTTAAGAGGTTCGAAAAAAGGCCCATGAAAGAGGAAAGTAGAGATAATGAGCACATGGAAAGGTGGTTCTCTGGTAACCACAAGCAGATTGGGAAATACCTCCATGAAGTCACTCGCAAAGTCATGAACAACCCCAAGTTTCTGAGGTTGGAATGGCTAGAAGAGGAAAATCTGAACAATATCAAGAGACTGCTTAAGCATTAGAAGCTGGACAAATTCTTGATTCTGACAAGAAACCTGTATCCTGATATGGTGAGGGTCTTCTTCACCAACCTTTCTTTTGTGGACGACATTATATGTGAACATGTGAAAGGAGTAGACATGGTCATCATAAATGATGAGTGGAAGTTTGTCACTGGTTTGAAGAGCTTGGGAAGAGTTGTCAGAAAAGGAATACCGCATCACTTGAACGACTCAACAAGGTGAAATTCTTCAAGTCTTGCTTGAGGAACCCACATGCGGTGGTGAGAGTCTATCTTATTGGAGGCTTGTCCATGAATCCCAGGATCCTTGCCTTTTTAGTAGTTTGACAGCTTATTCCGAGAGGTTACAACCATGCGGTCTTGACGGAAGAGGATATGATCTTGACGTATTGTATAATGCATCAAGTTAAGATCAACTGGGTCAATATGATCAAGGAGCACACAGTCAAGACCAATAAGCTAGCTGACTACGACATTCCTTATGATGTTTTAGTGTCTAAGTTCATTGAGTATTTTGAAGTTTATCTGGAGGATGAGTTGGTTGAAACGATTAAGCCTCATAACGAAGTGACTGCTGCCACTCTTAACAAAATTGGTCTCAATAAGATCAATGATGATCACTGGATATGTAGAGATGATGAACAAAAGATTGGACAACAAGGAAATGAAGGAGAAGGTGCGGGGCAGCAGGAAGATGAGGGAGAACCGAGTGCTATTGCAACTATTCGATACAATGCCTTCTTCCGTATGCACCTCTAGTAGATAGAGGTGAACCTTTTTCAAGTTTTGAGCAAATGGTCCTTAGTTGGCTCGATACATAAGTTAAGATCAGATGAGCCACAATGAATACTGTGCAGCCAGATTCCAATACCTAGATGGGCAAATATAAGCAATTCAAGAGCAACCTAGGGACATGTACTTTGGCTAAGAACAATAGGACTTACATGCATATTCATGTAGTCATTCATAGGTTCCTTCAACCCCATTTGATGAATCCAATGGGGGAGAAGTGTGTGTGTTTCCATGTTTTCTACTTAGACTGCCTTTAGGTTACTGCTGCCGTGTGTCTCTTGCATTTTGCATTCTGTTGGTTTTTGCTGCTTGTTTCAGTTGAGTTGTTTCTGTTTTAGTTTAAATTAATTTTGGTTGGTATTATTGTAATGATGTGTTATGATGTAATCTGTTTCTATCAATGGAATATAATGTTATCGTTTTGATTTTAATGCAAGTATTTTAATATTGTAGTTAACCAAGTTTTACTTTAAAGGAGTATTCAACTATGGGGGAGCAGTGTTTAAGTACGGATTCAGACATACTTCTTATTTGGTTTATTCCTTTACAATTCACACACTAGCTTGTCTTTATCAAATTGGGAGAGATTATTAGCACTGATGCTACCATGTGATTTGATGAAGCCAACATGGACCGAGAATGAACATTAGTTGAAGTTGTTTTTGACTATGGGTTTTTGAGTTTTTGGATATATGGATACGACTTGTTGAGTTTTGACTAATACGAATGCGGTATTATGAGTTTTTAGACATACGGTTTCGGCTCTCAGTCATTCAAGCCATACGAATGCAACACATGTATCTATTGCGACTCATGTATCCAATGGGGTCCATGCACTAAATACGACCATTTCAACCAATACGGGAATGGAGCCAATGCGGCCAATGAGGTCAATGTAGCTATTGAGGTCAATGCCGCCAATGAGGTCAGTTCGGTCAATACGTCCATTGCGACCAATGCAAATGTGGGTATACGTCTCAAGTTTTGATCATTGCGGTGAATGTAAATGTGGTCATACAAAGATACGAGTTTATGTCTCAGGTTTTGATCATGCAACCAATGCAGATGCAGCTACTCGAAGACACAAGTACATTGTCATGACTTTCAGATACAATCACTAAAATATTTTCTCACACAAACATTTAAATTATGGAATTGTTATTTGGTCTAATTTTGTTACAATTTTGAATATTGTTTTGTATTGCATAAGTTCTTTGAAAAAAATGATATATTTATTACATGCTACACGAGTGATTTGCTATTAAACAAAAAGTTTTAACACATTCACAAAAACACAAAATAAGCTAACAACTCATACTAGTCTTGTCTGATATAATCTTTAGTCTACACTACAAAAATTGACAATAATTTTTTTTTATACAAAGTGACGACATAGCAGCAACACACAACATTACAATAAAATCCAATCATTAAAGACCAAAACATATACCTTCAAATGAAGCAACAACAACAACTTCAAATCCACCTTTTAGCAACTACACATCTTGCAAAAGGAAAGAGACCCTAGATTGAAGATAGATCATAAATGTGAAGGAAATAGAGTGGAGGAACCAAATCTACTTGTGAGCAACTTCAAATGGATTTAAACCAAACAAAAACATAGATTAAAACAAACAATGGAGTTTAAAAACAAAAGTCACCAAATTACACACCGGGTTCACTCCCGAATGATACTTATCTTCTATTGAATTGCAATCTCAAGTTAGGAACACAATGTGTCCAAATTTCAGGTTAGGGCATGCAACAAATCTTCAAGTGGACCATGTTATGGTAGAAATACAAAGGAAATGAAATAGAGAAAGCAATCCTACTTTTCAACAACTTCAAATCGATTTAAACCAAAGAAAAACATCGATTTATGACAAAGAATCGAATTTAAAAACAAAAGTCACTAGATTACTCATTGGGGTTCACTTGCGAGTGACAATCTAACTTCTTATTCTTCTATTGAATTGGGGTTTTAACTAACAAACACAATACACCTTTATTAGAGGTTGTGGCACCAACAAATCTTTAGGTGTAGCTTCTTAGGGTACTCAAAGCAAACTACAAAATTAGGGTAGCTACGAAGGGCTTGGTGGCAAGGAAAGGAAATTTAGGTTCGAGAATGTAATGAAAGTCAACTTTCCCATTTTAATTTTTCAATTGGTCATTTATTATAATTCGTACATAAAATTTGTATGTAATGCATCACTTTATTTACCTACAAATTCAATGACCATTACATACGAAAAATATCCTTCGAAAAATTTCCCATCCCAATGCACCAACAATACATACGGATTTTACCTACCAACCGTTCATACCAAACAACTACATTGTTACATATGGACAAAATTCGTATATAACTCAAATTTATGTATGGATAATAATCCATATGTAAAATTAGTATATAATTTCAAATTATGTATGGATCCAAATTGGTAGATAATTAGTTGTAGGTAACACTCATTTTTCTTGTAGTGTTTGTAGCATTAATTAGTTTGCCTAGTGGAACTAAATCTCTTGATTAAGAATTGAATATAGTTTAATACCACACACGAACTAGTATAAAATGTTGTATATCTCTCTCTTCTCTATCTCCTTTACATTACATGTTATTATAGTTTGCACTAACCTAGGAATGAGAGTTATTGCCAGGATATGTATTAAAAACATCTTAATCAAGTGTTTTAGTTGAGTTTTCAAATTGCGTACCAGACACAATCCAACCCTCTCATTTTGTGTTTTTCCTATTTTTCTCAAAAGCCAATCCTCTCCAAGTTTTATAAACTCTTGGAACTGTAGACAATTAGGTATCATGTGGATTTAACATCTTGATTTCATTGTCCACTCGCAACCATTAGTACTGCTCCACACAACGAGGACCTCCGATGATCTATAACGGTCTTCTACCAGATCTAGGTGACATGCCAAGGTTGTTAACCTTCTCTAGTAGTGTTTTCTTGTCCGTCTCTACGATAGCTTTGCATTCTCCTCCTAGAGCTTTAAGGAGGCCTCGTTGAACTAGAAGAACACACATCTTGATAGAGGAACCTTCATGATGCTCTGCTTCTAGGTTCTCCACTTGAAGTTATAGAGTGCTTTGGAAGCTTTTCATGGAATGAATGCAAGGAAGAATACTCCTCAAGCATGCAGAAACAAATAATGTGTACATGAATCCATGGAAGTATGTAGAATAGCAATGGGAGGAAGTGAAGCTTACGATGGAAGATTGGTGATTTAGGTGGTGAAGGTTTTCTTGGAGGAGGTTGTGCCAACCACCAAGTGGTTCTTCAAGGTTTCTTTAGAGAAGAAAACTCAAAGGAGAGCTTAACAATGTGATGAAAATTTTGTAGCATTCGTTACTTCAATCAAGCTACTTTTACATGGTGCCTACACATGTATTTATAGAAGAAGAGTATAAGAGAAAGTTATGGTAGAAGCCTCTCCTAAACCTAGCGTGCTATGTAAAATATCCCTAACCCTAACTTGCTTCACAACCTAAGATAACCGTAACCCTAACGTGCGGAGCAAGCTTCCTAACCCTATGCAACTCAAACTTCCATCCAATGTCATGTTGCCATGTGGCACCTTCTAGAAGTAGACGTCTCCTAAAATTGCTAACCCTAACCCTAGGCTCCTTTTAACCCTCATGTGCATAGGGTTTTATTTACAATGAAAATTTATCAAAACTATTTTTACAAATTTTACAAATTATCACAAAGACTCAAAGTTGTCAGCATTTTGATGTACACTGGTGCCTCTGACTCCTCTTGATCTTCTATGTGTCTAACCATGACTCTTGTAATTGGGCCTTGCCTGGGGCTTCTTCCACCACATCTTTAACCGTCACAATTTAAAGTCATTTAAACTAGTGAATTTCTCAACCTCATATTTTGTAGAAGTCATTATGATTGAATCCACATTCATAATACCATTTTATTGTGGAATAGCTCAAACCAAACTCACTACAGAAGTATGCACCACAAAAATAACAAACCAATAACGTAGAATCTGTAAACAAAATAGATACAAGGTAAATGAAGGAAAAATATGAAAGAATCACACATAGAAATAACATGATTTAATTAAAGTGTTAATGAACTTTTATATATTCACGACATAACCCATTAAGAACAAATATTACGACTCAAAGTTTCTCTCTTAGTGAATTGTACTTAACTACCATAGTTTTCTATTATTGCCATTGAGCAACAAATATCAATTAATAATTGTTTATACACGTTCTTATTTATATAACATAACTACTATAACTACTATAAAACATAAGGGAACAATTCTTCTTACTATTGAGCTTGAAATGTGACTTAGGTGGCCTCTTTAGATGATAATAGTCTTAAAAAGATTAACATTTTGATACAATCAGAAAGTCTAGTACAATTGTACAATCTAATATAGTCCAATGGTTTAGTGTAGTAAGACGATTTGGTGCAATCATAGACAATCTAATCCATCAAAGAATCTAGAAATCTTAACAAGATTTTCTCACATCCTCACAACATATTTATTTATCTATTTCTTAATTATTGATGGATTTATTTAATAGGTTAATGATAAATAATTTCACTAATATTAATCTCATAACAAGAATATGTTTTTGAACAATTTTAGACAATTATATACGTTAAAGTGGTTTCCTTATATTGAGTAAACCATATTAAGAAAAAAGGAAACTTAACAAGTAAACATTTTTTAACAAAAGTAAAACTCAAACCTACCATGTGTGTCTCACTTATCTATTCCTTTCATTTATAAAAATTCATTTAATATAATATCAAAAATGAATTCTTTAAAATTACGATATTTTTATTTTACCATTTTTAAAAAAAACAACAAAAACACATAATTAAAAGAAAAACTAAAGCGAAAGAAATATAAAGGAAGAATAAGCACTTTATCTTTTTACCTAGTATATTGTTGAAAATCTTGGGTAATATAATTTATCCTTTGTAATACGTAATTTAGCTTGTCGTTTAAGAGTTGTGTTGTATAGAATATCCAATACAACTTAATAAAGTAATACCTGTTATTTTATTGAATACACTACAAGAAAAATTATTTTTAGAAACTAATTTATTGGTCCCTAAAATGATAAAATTGGTAACTAATTTAATTAGAGACTAATTTAGAATCCAATAATAATAAGTGGCTAAAATAATAGTAGTTAATTTTAGAAACTAATTTAGTTATTATAATTAAAAATCAATTTAGTGACCAATTTCAATGAAACCAATTTATTGACCAATTTCATTGAAACCAATTTAATGATCAATTTCATTGAAATCAAAATAGTGACCAATTTCATTGAAACCAATTTAGTGACTAATTTTATTGAAACCAATTTAGTGACCAATTTTATTAAAATCAATTTAGTGACCAATTTTATTAAAACGAATTTAGTGACTCATTTTATTGAAATATAGATACCAAAAAATGGTCACCATATTCGTCTCTAAATAATGATAATATTATACTTTTCCATTATTGAATAGATAGATTATATTTTTTTTTGTTAAAATAATTTAGAATAGAAAATTAATTAAAATTATGTTTTAATTTGACATAAGAAATAAAAAATATTTGGATTTCCATATATGCCATGTGAAAAAATGAGTCACTATATCAAAATAATACACTATTGCATTCCATGACAACATAGTGTTGACAAGTACCATACAAAAAAAAGTATCAAGGTAAAAATAGAAAATGATATAGTATTACATCTCATGGCAACACAATATTAACAAGAAATTTCAACTTTGAAACAATGGTTTAATTTATTTATTTTGTTTGGTAATGTAGCTTTTTCTTTTTCTCATTAGATGACAAATTTCTTACTCTCTTGCAATGTAACACAAAATAATTGTATCACTTAGTGAGAGAATGTAACATGTAACATGTAACATGTAACAGAAAATAATTTCTTACAAGTTGCCCTAAACATTAAATTATCCTAACATTATCTAAGGATGATATTCTCTTATCGGGTCATAAGTTTGTACCATCTAACATGTCAGTAAGTTGTATGTACTAATTCCACCTAATTGTTATTCCTCCATTGGCCAACTATCTTAGTCTTTAAGCCATGAAATAAGATTTTTTGTCTACACATTTCAAAACAGTGTCCCAAATCATGTAGCCCCTCACTTCACAAACCAAGATGACTAAATGTTTTCCTATTATATAATAATTTCATGCTTTATTTTTCTTTCATAAGGGAAAAGTTTTGTGGAACTGTTGTGACCATTAGGGATGCCATCAATCCCTAATAGTACTGTTTAAAATTATACAGCAACCATGATTCGTAAGACCTAGAGCTTCAAACTCAATGATATTATTACACATGGAAGAAGAGCAAAGTTTTGGATGAATGATTCACCTACAGATCGACTTATAAGTCCTTTTACTATTAAGAAGAGAAAGAAGGTAATACCAAATTTGACAAAGCTTTTTAGAGGTAAGAGAAATACTAGGAATACCTAGTGAATCAAAATAGAAACACTGATAATGATGACTCTTCATATTTATCAGTGCTACAATTTAGAAGTAGAGAGAGTGTTTGTGTCTATTAGTGATTGTCATTTGTAATTCAGATCACAATACCCATTTTCTCACTATGTCTCTTCTTCTCTTTCCACCATTATGGTTCAAGTGTTTCTCATCATTGTTCTATCTTTAAAAAGGATAAAGGATTTTACCACCAAAACACTTTCTTATTTTGAAATTGTAGAGAATAATTGATGATTGGTGCATGGTGTGATAATACTTGGAATGCTACTCTTTAATTACAAAAATAGAGATTATCAAAATATGATTACATGCATGTGATAGTTGAAACTTGAAATTCAGCACTACGATGTAGGCCACTGATTTACTTTTTATCTTAGCATCTTAACAAAAGTATGAAAAAGGAGTGATAAACGAACATATTTAATTATTTTCCTAGCAAGAAAAATAACTTGCTTCTCTCCTCTAAACATCAAATTCAGGTCACTTGGGGTAAATTTCTTTAGGCTAAGAAAGGATTAAATTAAAATTAATTGTAACATCAAAAAAGCCAAATAAATAAAATGTATTGTAACTCTGAAGTAAATAAATTCAGTTTGTGTCATTTATAAATAAATTCAGTCAAAGATTATGTGGACAACAACTATCAGAAAACTAGCTGCACTGAGGCAATAGAAAAATGACTGGACTATAATACAATAACAACAACTAGAGAAGCCTTATCCCACTAGGAAAGGTCAACCACATGGATTGCATGATACCATTGAAATATATATATAAGCGGAGTGTTGATAGAGTTATTTGCACCACAAATTACCCATGCTCAAAAGCTAAATAAAAGTAAGATGACATTGATTATGTGATAAGCACTTGCCACTTTGGATCGGCTCTTTTTTAATGTCTACTTCCTTTCTTGACATAAAAAAAAATTCCTTTCTTGACATGTATAGGACACAAACTCATCTATTCCTTTTAAACATGCTTCATTATATTGTAAAAAATAGGTTGGACTGAGCTAAAGAGGGGGTTGGGGGGGGAGAGTGAATTGAACTTTAAAAATTTTCGCAAAAATGGAAAGTGATTTAAGTATGAGAATGGATTATCTTTATAAAATCAATTAACTGCACAGTTCTGGACTAACCAGTAAACAATTCAGTAAACAGATGTCATATACAATGTAGAAGTATTACAGATTCAATTAAACAGTTTACTGAACTCTTCAAGAATTAGAATACAATGAACAAGATGATTAGATTTTAAACCAGTCAGTTCAGATGAAAACAACAGTTGAATAATATCAATCAAGAAGAGTAGGGAGAAAAGCAAGAACACAAAATTTTTATCCTGGTTCACCCTTCCACAAGGGCTACGTCCAATCCTTTGCCAAACTAGCAAAGATTTCCACTAAAATGATCCAAGATCAGTTTTACATCCTTGCTCCCAGCAAGTTACAAACTGCTCCCTGCAAGTTACAAACTGCTCCCCGCAGTACTTACTACTCCCAGCAGTAAATCATTCAATCGATTGAATTGACCATTAGTTGACTCAGTCAAAGATTCCAGTAGTAATAGAAATAACTGTCACATTCAATCGATTGTTTTAAAAAATCAATTGATTAAAAAAACTTTTTCAGCAAAAATCAGTTTGGGCTATTTTTCTTAAAACCAGTTTTAATAAAAATATTTGTGAATCTCTTAGCACCCCAGGAATGATGAACCATGCCACTAATGATTAAGGACTAAGCCAACATCAACACACAAATCCAACTAAGGACCAGGACCGAAATATCCAACCATCTTCATGTTGGCACAAAGTCATTCACTTGAACAATTATGGTCTAGGTTGGTTCCAATAGATTCTTCATGAAGCAGTCTTCATCAGCTCACGTGCTAGGCATTAATCTAACATAGTCCATATCCAATCCATCAGAACTTCAGCAAGCTATGGTCTTTATTGACTTCATCAAATCACATACTTAGCATTGGTGCTAACATATATCCCCTTCTATTAGACATTAATTTATCATACATCCAACTTCGATTTTGGCGAATATCCATAATATATCATATAACATAATGCATCATTCAAATATAAAAGAAAGTCTTATAAGCTATCATTGCTTAATTTATTTGAGAACTTAAACCATGGACATAAAGAAAGTCGTAGAAAAAAAAATACAACAACCAAAACAAAAAATGCCAAACCTTTTTTTTCTTCTCTTGAATGAGGTTTCGACTAGACGTGCTTAAGAATAAAAAATGTGATAAAAAAAATGTCAAATATTGCTATCTATCATAAAAAAATACATTCTTATTTTGTCCATTTATTTTGGTATGATATTTTTGGTGGAGGCTTTCTCGGGTCAATTAGCATATATAACTAGTTTGTCTTTCTCCTTTACATTTATAAGAAAACACATGTGGGGTTTTAGTTTTTCGGTTTACATACTACAGTCAAGTGAACACCTACAGTAAAAGAACATATGCTTAATATATTCTTGAGGTGATTATGTATATAACTTATTTTAATTTTGGTTTGCATTATTCCCCCAAATTTCGTCAAGTGAACACCTACAGTAAAAGAACATGAAAGAATATATGCTTAATATATTCTTGAGGTGATTATGTATATAACTTATTTTAATTTTGGTTTGCATTATTCCCCTAAATTTAGAGAATACAACCAAACTATATCAATGTAACCATTCATTCAAATTATTCTTTCAATTCTCTCTTTTCTTTACACCCGGAGAATCACGGCAGATTGTTGCTTTCTTTTAATGAGAAATTATTTTCCTCTCTTTGATTTAATTCTTCCCTTTTTCTCCTAAATATTCTCTTCTATAATAGATTACAAAAGAAAGAGAGAATTAAAATCAGTCTGAAAATATTGACCCTGGACCCTAATGTAGGCTATGGATAACCTTAATCAAGCTTTCTGTTTTACTCTATAGCAGCTCAAAAGTGCCTATGCTATAGCTAAGTTAAGAAAAAAGGAATAAGCAAAATATTTGAGTTATGAACTTGAGCTATATATAAACATAAGTAAATGTTCAACGTACCTAAACTCACTTTCACACTTAATCCAAATTGCAGTAACAACTAAGACATTCCAAAAGAGGCATAACACTAATCCTGCATAACAAAAAAGCATACAAATAAATGATGTAGAAGCTACAGATTTTTGTTTGACTTAGGTCCAAAAGCCTTAAAACATTTCTGAAAATCCAAGATTGTAGTGTGGTGCTATTTTATTGTTACTATTTTACTAGCATACAAAATCATAGGCTTAAAATCCCATTTCAGGTCATCTATGACTAGACTTTATTAATGGATGTTTGAATTGCTTTTTCTTAACTAGATTTTGCAACATATTATTATTAACACATGTGAGTTCAGGGCATCAAGAAAATATGTCCTGTTATTGCTAGCTGAAGCATCAATAATCTCTTAAAGGCTATAAACAAATTTTGATTACAATTATCAAGTAGTTTACGGTTTGAAAAATGATTTGATACAGAATGAACCATACCTTTACAGAAGTAAAACCCTGTACCTTTAAAAGCAGTGGGGAGAGGGGACAAAAGTTTATTGCCTATCCAACACAAGAACTATCTGAGAGAAAATCAATTAGACTTCAACATCTCCCTGTAAAAAGCTGCAAAAATTTATTTAATTATTCTAATTATATTACCTATTTTATACCTTTAAATTATGTTATACTTTTCTATATAATTTTGACCATTTGAATGGAATATAGTAATTGTCCTCTATCCTATCTTAGATTTCTCCCGTTTATACCAAATCAACAAATCTTCAAATAATAGATGTATTACGCAGTAGATGTACTGTTATGAGCTTTCGACATTCGAAATGTGAAAACAGAGAAGATTGAAACTACCAAAAATGGTGCCAAAGCATGAATAAGTTCCCGCTCTCTTGTCTGAGTGGAAATCCTCTTTCTCTTACTCACTTCTAAACCCTAATTATGTTAGGTTTAGTCTTTAAAATACAATAAAAATTATTTAAAAAATAGTTTCTAATTACATCTTTGAATAAGAGACTTAAAAAAGTGGTTTTTAAATAAATAATTATTTTATGATTATTAACTATTAAAATTTTAGTATCTAATTGTACTAATAAATTTTTAAATTATAAGATGAGGTATAAAATAATTAATACAGTAACTAATTTTTTTTCTAAATTAATTATTATTTAATTATTTTTTAATGATTATTTTGGTCTCTAAATTAGTTAATATAGTGACTAATTATTTTTTATTTTTAAATAAGTTATTATTTAATAATTTTTTGATAATGATTATTTTTAGTTTCTAAATTATATATTGACTAATTATTTTTGATTTTTAAATAAATCACTATTTAATGATTTTTTTGTAGTGATACATGTATGTCACTTGTTTAAAGGGAGATGATTGTCATTTTCATAAGACATTTTTTTTATTAGCAATTATTCATGAAGATCCTTTTCATTGAAAAGCAACATAGAACCAATAAAAGAAGCTCCATTTCACAACTGTAATGACAAAAGAAATTGACAATGGCATGCAAATGAAATCGACAACTTAAACCTTTTTCTCTGTCCAGTGTTCTCCTCGTGGACCCTTTATTCTTGGCTTCAAACTGAGACCTCTAGGACAAGGCAAAAGAGAAAACTCACGAGATTAAGCAAGGTTTCTTCTTTCTAGCTAGCTTTTCTTGTGTCTAGTTCTCCTCCACTATACCGTAATTGTTACTGAACTTCCGAAAAGTTCCACATTAAAGTGAAGATAAAAGACGACTTATACACACATCCTATGCTTCTAATCTATCGATGCGCCTTTCAAAAAAAAAAAAAAAAAAAAAAAAAAAAAAAAAAAAAAAAAAAAAAAAAAAAAAAAAAAAAAAAAAAATAAAAAAAAACATAAAAAAAATATAAAAAAAAAA
>Ga0099824_1006718_pt1 | contig 15642 bp, 11 predicted proteins | sample SiratrowhiteBW_FD_76837 | JGI IMG/M metagenome (GOLD analysis project Ga0099824, IMG submission 76837) | Root nodule microbial communities of legume samples collected from California, USA - Siratro white BW | ecosystem: Host-associated > Plants > Roots > Nodule | place: USA: California...
TAATATAAAATTTTAATATTTTTATATTTTTTTTTTTTTTTTTTTTTTTTTTTTTTTTTTAAAAAAAAAAACAAGAACAAAAAAAGAAAATAGAACCTAAACCTCAAAAGATGTAATTATAAGAGATAAACAAATTTTAGAGAAAAATTTAAAATAGTAAATAGAAAAGGTCCAAGTAATCCTCACAATGATATACTCATATCTGGCTCATATAATAATAGTGAGGAAATTCTATGACAGTATCAAGAATAAAATGTTGACAAACTCATTGCAAAGTACAAGCCTAGCCTTGGGACAAATCCCTTTATTAAGATATGAGAAGTAATGAATTGTTAAACAACTCAAATGGTGAAAGCCAATCATCTTAGACTTCCAGGATTTCTGTTCCAAGACAAGTATGATGGATCTCCAAGAGGTCTGCATATACAACAATATAGCAATCTCATTATCTATTTGGCTCAATTGTCATGTTTTGCTTAAACAGTTCAACACAAACAAATGCTCAGAAAAATTTAAATCAAGTAACCAATAAGAAAAAAACTATCAATTTAGTTACCACCCCTCTTCTAAACAAATGAAACTGTATAATAGGTCCTTAAGTATAAGAAATCAAGAAATACAATCCCTCTGAAAAATTCTACAAATTAGTCTATTTAGTAAAATGTATCAACATGAGAGTAATTTACAGGTACTTACATAATTACATTAGTTAAAGGACTGTTTGGAAGATGGAGTGTTACTTTAGAGAGCAAATTGATGATTTTATTCATAGAAAACCCATCATGTAGAAAAAAATCATGGTGTATTGTTAATGTTTTTACCTATAAAATTAACAGAACTATGAAGTAAAGGAGAGGAGAATAAGTAGAACTTCCTCACCTTGGTTGCATGACATAGAGAAGTAGGAAACCCACAGCCAATAACAAGGAAATCCCACCAATGAGAATATATGCCATCCCCAAGAAGTGGTTTCTTCCACCAACCCAAGCTGTGGTTGAAAGAACTATGCTCTTTCTGGCTCCAAACTCGTATGTATTATAATTGTTCTCTATGACAAGCATTACTTCTTCATTATCTTCTATGTCAGTTTCAATCTTTCCATATAGTTTTCTGAAAGTCGGTAGTGCTGCTGTTCGCATCCAAACAATGAGATCCTCTTGTTCACTTAACTGGTACATGCCACATGATGACAAAGATTCAATTCTCAAAATGTCAAAAAGTAGAAGAATTAAGCCACTGTTTACTTTGGTTTCATTTTTCTCCCTCAAAAAACCTTGTTATTAATTGGTTTCCTGTTTTTAAATATCTGTTAAGGAAACATTCAAAACAACTTTTGTTTTTCTCAGTTTGGCATACTAATATTTGAAAACAGGAACAAGTTGAGAATAAGCCAAAATAAACAAGCCTAATTTTCTCACAAAAGGTGAACCTAAATACAAAGATATACATACAGGTAGGCTCTCATTAAGTTTAGCTCCTCCTATCAAACCTCCAACTTGAAAATTCTTTGGATAAACATCAGACCCGAATTTCGCATCTTGGTCACTCTTCCATGCTATATTCTTTTTGTTAATCACCAATTCCTTATTGTTGCTTGAAAGTTTGTAGGTGTCATTAAACATACTCCACGCAATAAGGCCACAAGGAACAATTGGTTTGTGACCCATGTCATTTGGTGTATAATCTTCGGGACTACACGAGCCAACATCACTCTCAGATGCTTTACTCCTCAGTTGTTTATCATCTCTACTTTTAACGAATCTGAAAATATCATCCAAGTAAGGAGGACAATTTCAACATTCATCATGAAATGAATTGTTTTTCTCTCATATCTGAGTGAGTTTTATACAACATGAGGGTAAAGAAAAGCACAAATAGAAGTCAGTGAAAACCAAGAAGTTCTCAAGATAGATGTGGTTAATCCTGATATGAAGGATTCTACAAAATCAGAAGAGAAAATATAAAGCTAAGCTATCTTTTTAGATTAAGTTAGGTTGATCTAACTCGAAGAACACGATTGAGCAGGTCATTCTACTAAAAGGGGTGCAAAAACAAATGCATTGATGTAAAGAAATAAAGGGAAAAATTTACTGGTTCACTGCGCATACCGTCGATGGTTTTGGTAAAAATTATCAAGCTGATAATAGACATAAACAGGGGCCGTCATTTTATTCTTAACCTGCAAAATTTGCAGAAATTTGTTTTACAAAAGTTGCTGCCTAAACTACATATGATATCAAACAAGGAGAAATAAATTCCTCAAAGAAAAAGGAGAACTTTATTTTCAACTATATTATAGTCGTAAGCAATTGTACTGACTGTCAATTTCTTATTGCAAGTCTTGTTTGACTTATCATCTTTAATATATGCCACTGCGTCATTTTTGCGATCGGGTGGAAGACATTCATCATCATATCTGAATGGAACTTCCACCACCTGTATCAAAAGATCTTGTTCAACACACATTCAAGTTGAGTACCAAAATTCTATTTGATACTATGTAATATTCATGGAGACAATTTCTTACACTCTCAGATGCAAACAGTGAAGCAAGACCAACCGGAATGAAGAGGAGTCCTATAACCGTAAATATTGAAATGGCCTGGAAGAACAAATTTTGAGACAAAGACAGTTGCATACTATGATTCTGTTGTAAAACTAAGAAAGTTATGTAGGAAGTCGTACCCAACTAGGTGTTAGAATTGGTTGCCAAGCATGAAGTTCTTGCTGTGAGAATCTAGAATCTATCACAAATACAAAATTTCATGTCACATAGTGAGATAAATGTTACAGAAGACACATAGACTGTAAAACATAAAAGAGAGATATACCATTCTAGAAAGATAAATCAATAGAATTCAATTCAATGCGTAATCACCATTATATCATTTGATAAATCTATACAGGGAACACTGTTTATATGACAGTACAATCAATCAACTATGATGGTACACAATTTCACGTGGATAATGGGATTCAAACACTTTTCCAAAACCTAATATGAACATTTTATCAGACACCCTTTAGCCTGTTCAAAGCAAAACTTCCATTTTAAAACTATATAATGATCAAATCCTTGGAATTTACATTCTAAAACAATATAAAAACACAAGAAAATGCCTCATTGTTACGCAAGGACATTTCACGATGAGATTCTCCTAAATTCCAAAATCTAAATAAAAATTTTGGAGGAAAGAAGAAAATTTTACATTTGGGTTTCCTGGCACAGTTGGATTGTCCATCTGCGACGGCCACCGAAGTGGATGAAGATTCTGCAGACATAGCCGCGAAATTCAACGTGACTAAAACGACAAATCAATTCAGGAAAATGTGATTGAAAACAACATGCAAAGTGGTGACATCTTTAACATGGATTTCTCTTTCTATAGATTTTGGGAAAATAAAGAAAATATAAAAAAAAAACTTGGTACTAATTTTTCCTCTCTTCTCATCCATAATGTTTAGGAAGTGTTGTTGTATCTACCTGTTTGTTATGGTTCGAATTTTTGAGAAAGATGGTGACAACTTTTTGGATATCAAACCACCACACAATTTGAGTATATATTGTTAAATTATTTTCTTACATCACTTGTTTAATTGTGACACTTTATTCTATAATTGTTGTACTAAGTACAACGTTAATTCCTCTTTTGGTTTAGGATTAATCTTTTTTCAAGTCTTCAACAACTAGTCATCAATGAATGTACCATCTCTCCTAATTGTCAAATTCTAAAAATGAAGACCATGCAGCACTAATAATATGTCACACTTATAAATCAAACCACCACACTTATAAAACTTGGTAGTAAAAACCCATTTTATATTTATTGAACCCTTGATAAAAAAAAAATCAATATAACCCTTTCATGAAACGTAAAATCCTCTCATTCACTTCATTATCATGCACCATTATTAAAGATAGAGTAGAAAAAGAAAGAAAGGAAGTGACGGAAAGTTGGAACGCAATTTGTTTTTGGATGAATGATAAGTGAGTGTGGAAAGGTTATAATAGGTTTGATTGATGTGATTTAAATAAATATAGTTGTAATTATTATATTTAGAAAATAATTTGTTAGAAATAATTTAACGTAAAAATAATTTTTTGAATATAAATTAAATTCAAAATAAATTTTAAATTAAAATAAAAAATTATCATTAAAATTTAGTAAAAGTATATATTTCAGAATAAAAATATATTAAAACAAATTATCGAAATTTAAATTAATTAATATTATCTTATTATTATTTTATATATTTTTTAATTATTTATTTCTAATATAAAATATATATTAACAAAATATCTGTATAGTATTTGCAAGCTTCCTCTTTTCGCCAAAGTTAATAATAAATGGCTTGTAATTGAAAATCAATATAAAATAAAATGTTTGTGAAGTTATTTTATTATCTACCAATAGAATTATTTAATGCATTCAAAAGAAAAATAAGATAAATATTATAAATAAATACATAAGTAATACTGGAATATATATGGTAAAAAAAAACAATGCAATTATCTCTGTAATGTAATGAATAGTGAGAAATGAAATGTTTGTCTAAAAAAGAAAGATTTTAATTATTTTTACAATAATTAAAATAAAAGAAATCCTCTTAAAATAGAGAGATATAAATATAACTTTTTTAGATATATGAAATTTGTTTAATTGTCGCTTAAAATATTTCTTTTATTTTTTGCTTCATGAAAACTATTTTTGGAAAAATATTTGGGCTCAAGTTTTTTGTCTTTACTTTTTAAGGAGAGACTTCCTGCACCCAATCATTTGTCAGCTACATCCATATCATTTGTTATTTGCATGCCATCAATTTTTTCAGATTCAAAAAGATCTTGAAGGGATACATTCTGAAATAAGTTTTGGAAAATGCTTTGCAGAATGAAAATTTTATGTTGTGTTTCGCAAAATCTACTTTAGGAAAATATTTTTTACGTACAAAATTTATATTTTAGAAAATATAAATATTTTATAGAAATTTTTTAGAAAGTATTTTTTGAAAACTAACATAGAGGGTATTTTAGTCATTTTGCGTCTGGTGTGTAAAGAATGTGTTAGTTAAATTGTTCTTACATGCTAATTAATATATGTAGCATTGTGTATAGTTTTTGGAGTTATACAAAGTGCATATAACATTACTAATTAATGTGGAGACGCTTATAGTTGTTATTTTGAAAAAAAAAAATTGGTACAATTAGGTATCTTGAAAAATCTATTGTTGGTTGAAAAATGGTACTTTTATGTGTAATATAATTTAAGTAGTGATTCACTATTCAAGTGACTCTCAAGCGATATGTAATGATTAGTCATTATTATTATTACATGAACGACTACATGAATACTTAAAGAATAATGCATATAGCTCAAGCAAAAGCTGGAGCAAGAGAGAAACCTAGGTAATATATATTGTGATATGTTAACCCATGTGGATAGTTGTCTTTTGTAGGTGTGATGAGGATACTTGAAATGATATTAGGCTCTAAGGATCGAAGTTTTCGATGTGAAAATTATTAAGGAAAAGACATATTATGTGTTTCATTGATGATCTTATCACATAGATTAAGACATGAGGTTGTGAGAAAGTGTACAGATTGTTACAAATAGGTGTATGAACTACTTGACATATGAACATAGGGATGAATTTTTAAGATGTTTCTAATGTGTCATTTGTTATTATTTAGTGTGATGTTATTAATACGAGTCTTCTAAAAAGTGTTGAGTGTGACAAATTACACTCTTTCATTAGGATGTGGTTGATGATAATGCATCTTAATTTACAATGATCCTCTTATAATTTGTGGTATCCAATATCGTTGAGTTTGTGATGAGATTGACATATATATGTAATATGTATTTTGTTATATGATATTTAATTTAAGTTAGATCACCATTAAGTTTATGTTTTTAAACTGTTGAGATCATAAGAGCAAATAAGGTTATAAGTATTAGTGATGGATTTCGACAAAGTTAGAGGGATATTTTTAATTTTGTTAGTGTTAGTGTTACCTATAGTTTTTGAGAACTTCATGTTCCAAACGTTGTCTAAATATTTCATATACATGTGATAATGGATGCATACCACTATAAAAAATATGTCATTTAGTGACCAAATTTAGCAATTGTCGCAATTGGGGTCACGACGGGGACGACGATGAAGAAAATATTTATTTTCAAAACAGAGGAGTTGTCACCATAATTTATTATAGAAAGTTATGGAAAAACCAAGAAAAAGAAAATGGTCTGTGAAACTATATTAAGGTCTGAGAGTCGGTTACGTGTAGGAAAAATATTAGCACCCTACAACGCCTGTCCTAAGACCATACCTTTAATTGAATGAGTCAAAGGAATGTGGCTTTCTAAAGTGTTTATTTTTCTCAAATATAGAAATAAAATATAAAGTAAGAAAACAACAAAGAAAATATTTTATTGGGCCCGACAAGGATTGACCTTGCTCTTACATATTTCCATTCATAATGAAAAATCATGGATTACGTAGTTCTAAGAATAAAATTGTTTGTCAGATTAATATTCTTGATTTTTGAAATATTCGGTTTTGGAGATATGATGTGGTAATAAGGTGTGAAAAATAGCAAAATTATTGAGTTTAACACTCAGGCTTTAGGTGAGAGTGTTAGATTTAACGCTCAAACTTTGGGTGACAATGCTAGGCTTTGTAGAAATAAGGTATGATAATATCAGAGTTGGTGTTGGAAATATTTCAAGGGTGTCCATACCATCAATGCCACTTCTCTCTGGGATCTCATGTGCAGCTTGAACATAAATAGGTTTCTGTGATAGTCCAAAACCAAACATATTTGCACCCAAAATCTGAACATTTCCCAATATATCATGAGAAGAACAAGACTTCTGCAGAGTGGCATTATTTAATGTCTTCAGAAATGATAACGGGGCTTCAAATACTCTGGCAACTTTTTCATCAGCGCCACTGACAAAACAATAATTCCCCTTCCCATGAAGAACAGCCATACAATTTATATCATGACCATAAACTTGAGGACGAGATATTTCATCCCAAAATTCTCCATATTGGAGAGAAGCCTCAACTTTCCATGGAGCATAAATTCCAGTTATTTGGTCGTGACTGGCAGATATAATATAATCACCAGATCTAGCTTAGGAAGTATAGTCACAGGTGCAAAATGACCAGAGAGAACCTTTTGTAGCAGCTAATTATCATTACCAACATTTTTCCAAAGATAGAAAGATCCTCCATATCCATGTGCTAAAATTGAATCTCCATTTGGGCTCCAATGACCACCATAGAACCCTAGAGCACAGTGGCTAAGTTCCCAAACAATGACCACATTCATTCAGACTCCAGAAGTCTTTTCAGGTTGCCAGATCATCATAATCTTGTCCATAGATGCAGATAAGATACTTTGTGGTTGATAATAAGTATCCCCCTCTATGGATGAAACCAAAGAGAGTTGCCACATTACTGAATATACTAATTTCTTCACTCCTTATTTAGCCATAGATTCCAATACCAACAAGGTATTTGATGTAATATTGTGATAATACTTAAGAGGGTCGAGTGTGTTCTCTCCCACATACGGAATAACAGCAAAATGCATAACATCAAATTTATTCTCTGAAAATATTTTATTGAGATTCTTTATCTCCCAAGTCAACATATATAAATTGGAGTCTTCCAAGTTATGGAAATAATTCTTGAAGAACCTTGACAGCACCCAAGTTGCCACGTGATAGATTATCCACTATGGTGACACGATAGAAATCCCTCATAAGCATATGAGCCAATATAGCCTGCACCTCTTATCATGCTTCTTTCTTAGCCATCTAAAATTGGTCTTTTCTCAGCTCTCTTTTCTTTTTCTTTTTTTACTCTCTCAAATGGAAAATAAGCAGTCTTTTTTCTCTACTTTCAAATACGAGGTGGTGCGCGACCTCTCCTCATCGCGTTCTCGCTCCAAGAGCTCCACAATTCATAGTGGTGCTCTCCATGATTGAAACTTCCATTTTGAGAGTGCCTTTGGAAGTTAGCACAGATCTCTTCGCCGCGTTAAACTACAAAATATTCTCCAACTCCCGAACAATGTGTTGGGCATCCAAGTGTGAAACTAAGTCGCACATTGAGTAAAAATGAGAAAGTTGAACAACATATAAGAAAGAAGACCCACAAACCTAATGTTTTAAAGTTTTGGATTGAAGGTGGCGTCATTCCCTTATGTGGGTTTGGCTCAGTTCTCATTCTTTAGAGATTTTTCCTCTCCTCGATTTTCCCAAAAATTGGTATCAGAACCTGGTTTATGATGGTGACCGGCTCAGACGAGTACAATTTGATTCCTGTATCGAAAGTCTTCCTGACGGAGGTTTCACGCAAGCGTGTCCCGTTTAAGTGTGCAAACGGTGATACAAGTGAGAGTCGTTTGAGTAAAGTTCTCATGTTTGAAAATGCTTTTACTCGTGGGAGAGTGTACCAATGTGGAAGGGGGACTTTCACTTGAGGGGGAGATAGTTGGGTATCCAAGTGTGAGTCTAAGTCCCACATTGAATAGAAATGAGAAAGTTGAACAACATATAAGAAAGAAGACCCACAAACCTAATGCCTTAAGGTTTTGGGTTGAAGGTGATGTCATTTCCTTATGTGAGTTTGGCTCAGTTTTCATTCTTTAGAGATCTCTTCAGTGTTTCTCTCCTTGATTTTCTGTTAGGTTGGTTCTCTCCTTGTGAGGCCCAAACCTATTATGTTTTGGTATGTCCGTGACACCTGACAGACTCAATATAATGCATCATTATAATTAGGATAAAAGCTTAACCCTAAGTGTGTGCAACTATGTATGCAACCGTGAGAGCATTGGTGTGTGAAGAAGTGTGTGCACAACCACTTTAAAGAAAAGAGAGGGAGAGGCAAACACAGTTCATAGCTACTTTTTATAACAACCTGTGTTGATTATTTTGAATATCCAACGGTGAAACCTTGTCTAATCGAGCTGCAATATTTACAAAAGATTTCTCACTCCTATTTCTTCTATCTGGACGGTGGGATTGTCTACTGGAGGCCTGTAGAAGTGTAAGGAATTTGGTGAAGAGCTGTTGTCCGCATGAAGTTCTTATTAATGTCAGTCTTGTTTGTTTCAGAAATCCAACAGTGAAATCTTCTCCAATTGTTCTGAAATATTTACTGGAGTTTTATCACTCACATTACATTGTTTTGGACGGTCGAATTTGAGATCAGAGCTCTAGTCTGTTTTAAGAAAATTCGTGAACATTGTCTATTTTTTTGGTGACGAGATTCTTGAACTCTTTCTTATTAAATTTCAATTTGTTGATATTGTGGGCCATTGTTGGTGCCCGATTGAGGATTAGGAAGAGTTTTATTGATATGTTTTGTGATTGGTTTTTGTAAGACTCATTGTACCTTTGTTTAGTATTATTGGAATATTTACGGTTGTGGGTTTTTTTTATCTCTATTAAGAGGTTTTTCCCTCGTTAATTATTGATGTTGATTTATTCTTCTTTTTTCAATTGTATATTATTTTTGATTGGATTGATTGATTGTGTTTAGGGAGTTTCCATACTGTTATGATAAAATTAAATCTTATTTCTTCCGCTGTCTGACTCTCATCAACTGGTATCAGAGCTTATTGGTTTGGGGTTATGGTTTGGTGAACAATGGAAACTAACACTAGTAGAATAGTAACTCTAAATGGCTCTAGTTATAATATTTGTAAGGCGAAAATGGAAGATTTACTTTATATGAAAAAATTTTATAAACCTGCTTTTGGTGATGAGAAGCCTAGTAATATAAGTGATGAAAAATGAAATCTCTTGCATAGACAGGTTTGTGGATATATTAGAATGTCGGTTGATGATAATGTGTTGAACCACATTATTTGAGAGATAGATGCTCGGGCTTTGTGGATTAAGCTTGAACAATTATATGCCAGAAAAATTGAAACAATAAGATGTTTTTGATAAAGCAACTGTTAACTTTGAAATATACTGATGGGACATCAATGACAGATCACTTGAATAACTTCCAGGGAATTATGAATCAGTTATCTGCTATGGGTATCAAGTCTGATGAAGAAATTCAAGGACTATTGCTTCTTGGCTCCTTACCAGATTCATGGGAAATTCTTAAAACTTCATTGTCCAATTCTACTCTTGATGGTGTCATCTCTATGAACCTTGCCAAGAGTAGTGTTTTGAATGAAGAAATGAGAAGAAAGTCACTGGGTACATCACCTCATTCAAATATTTTGGTTTCTGAGTATAGGGGAAAGCAATAGTCATGCTCCAAAAGACAGAGATCAAAGTAGGAGCAACTCTAAAGGCAGGTACAAAGATGTTGAGTGTCACTATTGTCATAAGAAGTGGCACATAAAGAAATAGTTGGAAGTTGAAGAATAGAAGTGAGAAGGATAAAAATGATAAGGGTAAAGATAAAAGTGATGATGAAGACAAGATCAATGCAACTTTTATTGACTTTCTTTTAATTCATGAGTTTGAGTCTGCGAATCTTGTTGATGGCTCAACCAATTGGCTTATTGGTAGCGGTGCTTCTTTTCATATCACATCTAGGATAGATTTGTTTACTTCTTATAATTCTAGTGATTTTGGCAGTGTGAAAATGGCTCATGAAGGTGTAGCAAGATGCATTAGTGTCGGACATGTTTGCTTGGAGATGTCTAATGGCTCTAGTTAATTTTGAAGCATGTGAAGCGTGTTCCTGATGTCCAGTTAAACTTACTTTTTATTGGTAAGTTGCGTGATAAAAACTATAACACCTCATTTTCAGGTTATAGTTGCAAGGTCACTAAGGGTTTTATGGTTGTGGGTAGAGGTATTAAGCACTTCACACTTTACATAACTCAGGCTAAAATTGTAAAAAATGTTGTTCATGCAGCTGAGTTTGTTGATGAAATTGACTTGTGGCATAAAAGATTATGTCATATGAGTAAGAAAGGAATGTTTTCTTTAATTAGAAAGAATGCATTGTCTGATGTTGGAAAGGCAAATTTGCAGAAAAGTTCTCGTTGCTTTGTTGGGAATCAAAATAGAGTGTCTTTCAAGAGTCACCTACCTTCAAAGAAGTCAGTTCATTATGATGATAATAGTGTTGATATGATGACAAAGACATTGCTTGGGAAGAGCATGAAACATGGTGTTATATTTTCGGATTTGTGAGGGCCTCAACCTTGTTGAGAAGCAAGAGATTTGTTAGGTTGGTTCTCTCCTTGTGAGGCCCAAACCCATTATGTTTTGGTGTGTCCATGACACATGACAAGTCCAATATAATACATCATTATAATTAGGATAAAAGGCTAACCTTAAGTGTGTGCAACTGTGTGTAACCGTGAGAGCATTGATGTGTGTGGAGAAGTGTGTGCACAACGACTTTGAAGAAAAGAGAGTGAGAGGCAAACACAATTTGGAGCCACTTCCTATAGCAACCTGTGTTGGTTATTTTGAATATCGAATGGTGAAACCTTGTCTGATCGAGCTAGAGTTTTTATTAAAAATTTCCCACTCGTATTTCTTCAATCTGGACAGTGGGATTGTCTACTGGAGGTTTGTAGAAGGAATTTTGTGAAGAGCTATTGTCCATAAGAAGTTCCTATTACCATCAGTCTTGGTTGTTTCGAATATCCAACGGTGAAATCTTGTCCAATTGTTCTGAAATTTTTATTAGTTTTATCGCTCACATTAGATTGTTTTCGACGGTCAGATTTGAGATCACGTTGTTTTGGACGGTCACATTTGAGATCGAAGCTCTAGTATTTTATCAAAATAATTGCACATGCTAGAATACAAGATTGTGATAAGTGTTTTCACTTAAGATTTAAGCTTTATAACCTTCCTTCTTTAAGACACCTTTTGTTTATAAAGGTCTTGAAAAAATATAGTCATTGTAAATCCTTTCTAGTCGTTGTATAGTTTTGAAAGGTTTTTATTTTTCAAGTTATCTATGCTCTCGTAAAATAAAAAAAGTTGCAATAAATGTTCTTCGTACAATATTAAATGTAAACTTATTCTTAAGGATATCTCACATATTCAAAATAATTTATAAAGCGTAGGTCAAATTATTTTTATCTTATTTTTTAGTAAGGGTCAAAATTGTATGAGGCAGATGATATATGCAAACAACCTTTCCAGAAAAGCTATTGATGTATGACAATTTTAACATACTTTTAAAGAAATCTTTGATGTTGATATTTCTTATGAGATACTAGTAATCATTAGATAAAAGAATATTATATGCAAAAACATATTATAAGCATTTATAAGTTGTGAAGTTATACTATGTAAAGCTATATATAACTTTCTTATGACAATTTTATATCTCAATTTTTTTCTAATTTAAATAAATATATGCTAGTTTGTCTATATATAATATAATATAACCTATATTTTTTAAAATATATTTTTTATAATTATGTTTTCACTTCTCTGTGTCAACATCCAATTTCGTCTTAAAAAATAAAATTCAAAAAATATAAAAATATAAAAAAATAAAAATACATTTTTTCAATGTTTAGAATTTAAGTTTGAATATGATTTAAGTTCTCGCATTTTCATTATTTTTAAGTAAAATATTTATTTTCTTTTCAAAAAAATAATGATAATAAAAAGTTAGTTTTCTTTTATTTTTGTTGAGAAAAAGATAAAATAGATTGTTTTAAAAATAAAATAAAAATAAATAAATAAATAGTAGTAAATGTAAATAATTGTAATTATAATAATAAAAATATGTTTTCATTTGAAAAAAAAAAGAGAAGATTTGGATTCTATTTTAATTAGGTCCATCTTCTAAATAGCTTGTAGAAAATAAAATAAAAATGACAAAGTTGCTCTCTTAAGGTTTAAATAAAAAACGAGCTTTAGAAGTTGACTAAGTTCTTTTAGCTCTTTTTAGAATTAGTGTGGAGGTTATTTGATTTAATTAAAATTGATAAATATTTACTTGATTAAATATTGATTGAGTCTGGTTATAAAATTAATTTAAATTTTTGAATAAAATAAATCTGGAAAAGGAAGCTGGTGATATTAGAGAGTCTATTTTGAGGCTTATTAGTGATAATCGATTATTCTGCTTTAATGCTAATAACTCTGATTAATCAAATTAGTGTCCCAATTTTACTTAATAAAATAAATACTCATTAAAATTTACTACCACGAAAAAATAAAAGCTTAAAAAATAAATAATTTGTATGATTAGAAACAATTTTACAAATCACAATTAAAGGACAAATTATTTTTTCAATTCATATACCCTACTTTGTCTATTAACACACGATTTTTACACACATTACACACTACAAAGGAAAGGTCAAAGGAATTACAAAGAGTCTTCAAGTGGTACTTTTTTGTACTCTATACTTTTGTAGGATTCAAACTGGGTTGTATTTGCTTTGTGATTACATGGTGTAATATTAAATGAAATAGCAATAGATAAAATGTAAGTTTTTTTTATTTTTGTTGTTGTCTGGGGATTGTTGTTTTTTGTACTTTCTCAACTTCCCAACCAAATCAAGAGATTGTTGCTCCTGTCACAATCTCCATCTTAATCATAAAAAAAAAAAAACTCCTAGACAACAAGATTCAAAAACTCAAAATCTCAGTGGATCATAAAAACAAAAACATCAGAGCATTCAACAAAAACCTTAGCTCCTATCAGAACCCATCAAAGCACTCAAAAGAAATCCTAAACCCTCTAAAAATCCTCAAAAAAAAAAAATAATTTCAAATAAATTTGTGAAAATATAAAAAAAATATAAAATTTTTAAAATTAAAATATCAAACATCATTAAACAAATTTTTAAACTAGAACTACGTAAATCCTGATTTTTCTTTACGAAAACACATAGGACCAATTTCAATCCTTGCTCGACCCATAAAAATAAAAAATGTATTTTTTTGTTTATTTTTCCCTATGTTTATTTTATTTTTATTTTTATTATTTTTTATTTATTTCTTTTTAATTTTATTTACCTCTTTATTTTTACCTATTATTGATATTTTACTGACATCTTTTTTTATTATTTATTTATATTTTGTATATATTTTTATTTTATTGACATTTTGGTTTATTTTTATTTATTTTCTTTTCTTCTTTATTAATATTTGTTTGATTTATATTTACGTCTTTTATTTATGGTAATTACATCCGTATTATTATTATTCTTGAAAAAGATAACATTTTGTAAAACCAAGCTTATTTTCTTAAATATGGTTTTTGAATTTTCCATACATAACTGATTCCTGAATCTTAAATATAGTATGATTTCTAAATATTTTATTTTTTAGTTTTTTTATAATATTTCACAATAAACTATAGTTGGTAACTCTAATCTTTAGAATAAAATTTGTTTAGGATTATTTTTTTTATCGTCTCTCACTGGAATTCCGATCGTGCATTTTATAAATTAAATCCATACACAGTTTTAATAGATGATTTAAACTATGTTTTACAATTATTAAGTTTGAGTTAGAAATGTTTTTATAAAAGAAAAAATGACTAGGATTACTTAATATAAAGAGGAGTTTTTAAGTACGTAATATTGTTTACTTTCTTTTTGCTAATGACGAGACTTGAAAACTATTTCTTTAGTAATTTCAACGTAGTTTAGTTTAGTTTCAATTTGACATAATACAATCATTCTTGTGGATAGAAAACACAGTATTCTTTTAAGCAGGTTGCCCATAATTATTTAAGTTTTGTTCAACTCGTGCATATTTAATTAATTACATTAGATCCTGATATGATGATTATTCATAAAATATAACTGACTAATCAATTAATTAGAAAAGGAGAAAAAAACTCTTTGTTATAATCATTTCTTGCTATATATAATTGTTTTATAATTTTGAAGTTGCTACATTCACTTTTAGTTTTCTTTCTTTATGATACTATTTTTCTTATTATTTTCAGATTATTTTAAAATTATTTTTCATTAAGTATGTGTGATTTTGATTTATTAAAAAATCAATTTATTTTTCATTTATTAAGATGTGTCAATTTTAAACGCAATCATGCTTTTATGCAGGTGTGATTCTTGAATATCACATGCCTTAATTCAATTATTGAACTTGAAAACATACATGTAAAATATTTAGTGCAGAAAGAAAATGAAAGCATGGTGAAATCTTTGAACAATTAAAGTTACACTAATTTATTCATTCATCAGAGTCTGTGAGCTGCATCTGGATCAGAACAATCTACAGAAGGATATCAGAGTGAGAAGAAAAGAAGAATAAGATAAGATGGGGTGTGTGTTGGGGAAAGAGACGAAGAAATCAGTAGAAGAGAAGAAGAGTGAGAGGGAAGAGGAAATGGCCACTGACTCTGCCGCTGTGAATTCATACCAAGTTGAATCTCCGAAGCTCTTCGGAGAAGGGGTGGATTACACCATGTTCAGCGACGAGAACCCAAATGCTTGCGTGATCCACTGATGCATCCATGCATTCCATCTACGTTCAATGTAAAGGTTTTTTTTTTTTTTTTTTTTTTTTTTTATTTTTAAATTTTTTTTTTTTAATTTTTTATTTATTACAAATATTAAATTTTTTTTTTTTATAAATAATTTTTATTTTATTTTATTTTTTTTAAATATTAATTGTTAAATTTATATCAAACTATTTAAAA
>Ga0099824_1006732_pt1 | contig 15630 bp, 13 predicted proteins | sample SiratrowhiteBW_FD_76837 | JGI IMG/M metagenome (GOLD analysis project Ga0099824, IMG submission 76837) | Root nodule microbial communities of legume samples collected from California, USA - Siratro white BW | ecosystem: Host-associated > Plants > Roots > Nodule | place: USA: California...
AAAAAAAAAAAAAATATTGAGATTTTTATAAATATAAATAAGACGAAAAAGAGATTCTCTTAAACAAATATATATATATATATATATATATATATATATATATATATATATATATAATTTTTTCATAATATTATTAGAGAAAAACTTTATATATTATGAAAAAAGTTATTTTTAAATTTTATAAACCAAGTTTAAATTATAATTTTTTTGTTTTCAGAAAATTCTATAAAAAAATTATCCCAATATTTTATAGTACTGAGAAACCTTTTAGCTGTATGATTTGATTTGATTATTGTGTAAGAGCTTATGTGGCCGGTGAGGTCGGTAGCCATACCAATCTGTCTGTCCCATAGATGAGGTGTATTCCAAGCTGGATAAGTTTTTCCAACAAAAACTTTAAGGAATTGGTTTGTCTGCTATCCAACATAGACAACTGCTTCCTTCAGACCACAAATGGGAAAAGGTGGTTTGTTTCTCTTCCCAACAATGAGCTCATGCATTTGGGTGCAACTTATTGTCATTTTGTGATCATTTGCATGCCTATATATTAAACAAAAAGTTGCACAAGAAGAAACAATCATTTTCAGACCGACCACAGGCTGAATTATTAGGACCTCCTTAGCCGCCCATACGTCAAAGGTTGGAATGTTATTACAAGTGGGCTTAGGCATTTACTCCAATAATAATTATTCTTTGCAAAGGTTGTGACACCAGAAAGGAGTTGCGTTTCATACCCAAAATGTGTTTGCTTTTTGGATAAACTAGTTATGATTTTGCGACAAGCTGTGACACTCGTGATGTAGATAGGTTTCTCACCACTCTAACTCAAGTTTCGAATGTGTGTACTCAGGTCTTCGACATAGTCCTATTTAATAATTTGGGATAAACTACTGTATATTTTGGTGTATATATATATATAACCTACGTTATGCAAGGGATGTATATTATCCTCAGTTATTTAGCATTAGTATATGGTATTTAATGTTTATTAATGGGAACGTTAATGTTAATTGAATTACCACTTAATTATACATTATAAATACAATATCAGCGTATACGGAGTAGACAAAAAAACAAAAACTATAAACTATTACTCTCTTTTATTAAACAAATATTCTCTTATTATGTTTTTACTTGAGTGTTGGATAATTTTCTATTCTTATGTAGCCGACCAAACGTTGTCCTAGAAGGGATCACTCTCATTTACCTTTTAAGGTTCAACATTGTTCGAGCAAGAACATTTGACACCTATCGTGGAGTCCCGGTAAAACTTTTTTTGCCCCACTTAAAAACGGCAAATAGAAGACGATGGATCAGGTGAATCTGGAAGCGTTGAAGCAGCAAATGGAAGCAGTTGTGCAAAGAAGCAAGATGAATGTCTAGAATACTATCCGAACGGCACTCGGAGACACCATCAACAGTCTCCGTCATGAGATGAACGCTAGCTTTGACGCTCAACATCAAGCTTACAAGAATGAGCTGAAGAATCAGCATGCATAGGTGAATGCCCTACACTAGGGATGCTATCCTAGAACACCCTTACGAGTACGCGACGTGATTCCTCATCCAGGGACGAGACGACTGAGTCATACTCAGCTGGGAGTCGTTGCTCGCATCAGCGCTCGCCTCAAGAACACTCCCCGCATTACCAGTCCTCAAGGCAACACTCCACTCAAAGCCAATCAGCCCTAAGCGAAAGCAGAACCACACCCATTGATCTCCGAGTCCATCACAGCTTGAGCTGACCTTACTCAGATTGGCAAAAGAACTGTGGACCAGGGCGGTATCACTAGAGAACACCCTTCAAGGAGGTGCGTCACAACTTGTTAAGGCCAGATTTAGAAGAACAATTAGACGGTTACCACTCGTTCACGTCCGAGGTCATGCAAGCTCCGTTGCCGAGTAAGTGGAAGTGGTCGAATGTAAAGTCGTATGATTGCACGATTGATCCGGAGGTCCACTTGAAGTCATTCCGGACCCAAGTGATACGCTGTCAAATACGTCCCAAATTAACTAGGAGGCTAGCTTTTGCAATATAGTGGACCTAGGTCATTCTTCCAAGGACCACTTGAACGTTCTCAGTCACTAAAAATATAAAATAGGGGGGGGGGGGTTAAACAATAAATAAAAAGGAAAACAATTCAAGCAAAATAGAGAAGTTCACATAATGAAGATCAACCCGGTCTCCCTTGGTTCTCCCAAATCCCTCACTGGCTCCTAAACATTATCCCAATTACATTCATGGGTTAAACAGACCGAAATCCCTGCATCTATTTAACATCCTGAACAGTCCACAATCGCGAAACATTTTATTGAACACCTAGTATGCCAAACCAATGCAATCGCATGGTGAGCAACATCATCGGTTCGACTTGATTCCGACTCGGGAACTCCACAATGCATTCCAATCGGACTATATTCGTTCATTTACAGATTCAATCAAACCATTAAATTCAACAATCAAATCAAAACAACAAATGAGAAGGTAATTGCAAAAAGACAATACAAAATGCAAACCTATGAATAAACGGAGATGGGAGAATCTTTAGGGACCGGATTGAGTAAAAGCTTTAGCCACTCATTGTGGAATGAAAACAAATAATAACCAACGAATACGGAAATAAAAGTACATAAGCGAATGAACATGGAAATAAAATTGCAGAAGCGAAGAATGAGCCAAGAAGAACCAAGTGAAACTGTATTCAAAATCAGTGTCTAAAAAATGTTGGTTGCTGCCCTACATAACCCTCTCTAATATTCAAAGTTTTTCCTAACATAAGGTGGCCCAAGCCCACCTGTATGTTGCCCTAATAAACCAAAAAGCACAGTTCTGATCCCAACTCATTTGGGGTGAAATGACTAAGTTGTCCTCAATTGAATATTTTCGCTCAAAGTGCTATCCAAATTTCGTACGCCAACTTCAAGTCTAATTTTGTCCACTTTTCAGTCCGAATTTGGTCTTAGAGCCTCTTACAATGTTTGTAGATATTTGAGTTATCTACAAAACAACATAAAGATTCAGTTAATCTGAGGTCTGTAGCAAAAGTTATGGACAAAATACGAAAAATGCTGAAGTTTAAAAATTTTCTGAAAATTTCATCAAATTGAGTCAAACTTTCAATTAAAGACCAATGAGGCCAAATACAGTAAAATGATCCAAAATTTGTCAATATTCTTATCACTATGAAGTAGGAAAGTGGTTAGAATAAATACATATCACCAAGCCAACCTTTTCTCGGGGATTTGTGTGTCCATTGTCGTTTGTTTCCTACCACACTAGAAGGGGTTTCCCTGAAGTGGTATTATTCCTTGCCTCACAATTCCATAGATTCATTCAAAACTCTGTGTTCTTAGTTCATAGCCCGTTTTGCGGATAGCGAATCGGTAGTCACCTGTTCAACCTTCTTGCACCATGTCGTGCAAGGTGACAATGAATCTCTATGACAATATTTGGCAAGACTCAACAAGGCATTCCTGAACATTCCCAAGTTGCACTCGGTCATGGTGAGGCATTCTCTTATGGTGGGTTGGAACCTTCTTGGATTCCCTCTATGCTAGTCCACCTGAGGACATGGACACGAGCTAAGGTACATCGGTATCGATGAGAATGCAGAGGCGAGAAAGAGGAAGGCTCCCCAAGGTCCATCTGTCTTCACAGGACAGTCGTCAAGGCAAAAGCGGCTCAACAAGTTTGATTTGTACACCCCTCTCAATGCCAGGAGGCCTGTAACCTGGAGTTGGTTCGATTGCCAGCACCGTCCCCTTTCCCCACGGATGCAGACCTAACCAAATATTGCAACTATCATTAGAATTATGGTCATACCACTGAGAACTACTAGAAGGTACGCTATCTCATCAAGGAGTTGATCCGTGTTAGAGCCCTAGAACATTTTATTCAGAACATTAACTCAGGGTGATGATGTGGTGCTACCCGTAGCTGGCTAATAGGCTTCCGAGGACGCAGAAGGGGCTAACCTTCTACTCATCCCCCACCCTAGGGACACACCGAGGAGCCACAACAAGATACAAATAAGCCGAATGGATCAATCTACACCATTGTTGAGGGATTCGCCGGGGAAGGATGCACATACTCAGCCAATAAGAGGCTTATAGGAAAGTCAATTCCATTCACTTTGCCCCGCCTCGCTCCCAACCGACCATTTCTTTCTCTGATGAGAATTTTTCTATGCTCGACCCTGACCAACATGACCATATGGTTATTACTGTCACCATAGCAAATTGGAGAGTCCACAAAGTCCTGATCGATCATGGTAGCTAGGTCGATGTCCTATTTTGGTCCACCTTCATCAAACTAAATCTTCCCTCCATATACGTCCAACCCTATCTTGAGTCGTTGTTGGGATTCGTTGGGTATCATGTTCACACCAGTGGTTATCTTAACCTGCTGACAACGTTTGGCACGGGCAAGTCCTATAAGACCCTAACAGTCCGATATATCCTGGTTGAAGCGGAGAGTTCTTACAACGTTGTCATAGAAGGAAGACGTTAAACAAGTTTGGGACCGCTGTCTCGACACCATACATGTTCATGAAGTTTCCCACGAAGAGGGGACCATCATAATAGTTAAAGTTGATCCCAAGTTTAAAAGTAGCACCCTACTCGGTCAAGGGAACCACGAAAAAGTCCACCACCCAAATAGAGCCCGAGCCCCAATTGGAATTGCCAGAAGAATGTCATTGTGTAGATGCAGTAAAATCAAGAGAGTTGGACATTGACCTTAGAGTCGAGAAAGAGGAAGAAGAGCTCTCAACTTTTGATAAGCTGATGACTTTGGTTCAACTCGGGGAGCCAGAGTAGAACACCAAGATCAATAATGTCACTAATAGGTTGCTGAAGAGGGAAATTGAGAAGGAATTAGCAGCCAATGCGATTTGTTTGCATGGAGTCTAGCTGACATGACTGGGATTGACCCAGACATCATATGCCATAACTTGGCTACCCTTACTCAGGCTAGACCAGTAGCCCAGAGGAAGAGAAAGTTGGGCGAGGAACGTAACTAGGTAGTGTCCCGTGAGGTGGAGCAATTGATCTCCACTGGTTTCATCCGAGAAGTGGTATACACCACATGGCTAGCAAATGTGGTGATGCTAAAAAAGTCAAATGGGAAATGGAGAATGTGTGTTGACTACATCAACTTTAAGAAAGCATGCTCGAAGGACACCACCTTTCAAGCATTATTCGGCTCGTAGATGAAACCGCTGGATATAAACTACTCAATTTCTTGGACACATACTCATCAAATCAGGATGTATCCCCCTGATGAGGACAAGATGACATTCAAGACCGAAAGAGAAAATTACCGCTACAAGAATGCCTTTGGCCTGAAAAATGCTAGGGTGACTGACCAGCGTTTGATGGACAGGGTTTTCAAGGACCTCACCAGGCAAATCAAAGAAGTTTATGTAGACAACGTGGTGATAAAATCGAGTTTGGCTGAAGACCATGTCTCGCACTTGGAAAAGATATTTGAGAGGGTACGGGTGTATAACATGCGAATTAATCCTGAGAAGTGTTTCTTCGAAGTAGGAGGAGGAAAATTCCTGTGATTCATGATCACCCACAAAGGGATTGAGGTGAATCCTGACAAATGTAAGGGAGTTATGCCCATGAGGAGTCCAACCTATCTGAAAGAGGTACAAAGGCTCAAAGAAAAGTTGGTCGCCATGTCACACATCCTAACGAAGTTGGCTGAGAAGTCAAAACCATTGTTCAAACTAGTGAAGGGAGCAGAGGTTTTTTATTGGAATGAGGAATGTGAAACCATGTTTATGGGCATAAAAACGAAAATCTCTTTGTTACCTATACTGATCAACCCTCCCCCTCATTCCACCTTGGCGGTTTACCTAGCTGTTTCAACCTCAGTCATAAGCTCCGTCTTGGTGTACTAGGATAATAAAAAGTAGGCACCTGTATACTTCGAAGCATAATTCTTCAACCTACTGAGGAAAGGTACCAAATCATTGAGAAGTTGGCTTTGGCTCTTATCTTTTCTACTCTAAGGCTTCCACGTACTTCTGAAGCTTTAACATAGTAGTCCGCACAGATTATCCCATCAAACAAGTGCTCCAGAAGCCCGAGCTTCCAGGGAGAATGACAACATGGGTTGTCAAGCTGTTAGAGTTCAGATTAAAGTATGAGAGTCGAGGACCAATGAAGGCCCAATTTTTGGTAGATTTCCTCACCCAACTCCTAACGCACAAAGGAAACCGAGACTGGTGGTTGCTAAGCGTGGACAGTTCCTCCAACAAAAAAGGGAGCGGAGCAGGTGTGATTAACCTAAAAATTGAGCAGGCCATTCGGTTCAGTTTCTCTACTTCCAACAATCAAGTCAAGTACGAAGCACTCATAGTAGGGCTCCGACTGGCCAAGGAGCTCGGAGTAAGACACCTCAAGTGCTAAAGCCTAGTCAAAGGGGAATATCAAGCTAAGTAATTGTTCCTTTAGAAGTACTACCACATTGTCAGAAATTTGGCTTCCCATTTCGATGATTTTGTCGTTTCCCATCTTCCTAGGGCGACCAATGATCAGGCAGAGATTTTGTCCAAGCTGGCTAGCACGAAAAGGTAGGACAACACAGAACCATGATCCGGGAGATGCTCGCTACTCCAAGTTGGGATTATGAAGATGTTCTGCAAATTGATTTCGCCGAGGTTACATAGATGACCCCAATTATGAAATACTTGATGGATGATGTGCTCCCATCAGAATCTGGGGAGGCTGAGAAGTTGCGTCGACAAGCAAACTTTTATACAGTGTGCAATAGGGAGCTATTCCGTCGAGGATTTTCTTCGCCACTCCTAAAGTGCTTGGATGAGGACTAAGCTGCGTATGTATTGGCCAAACTCCACAAGGGGATATGTGGAGTACATTCAGGTGCTCAGTGTAAGGCTACCTGAGTACTCCAGGCACGGTACTTTTACCCAAGCATTAAGAAGGACACTTGGTCCTTCGTGGAAAAGTGCAACGAGTGTTAGAAGTTTGGCCCCATTCATTCAGTACCACCCAAGGAGTTGCATCAGATCACCTCACCATGGTCATTCCATACTTGGCGAATGGACATTCTTTGTCCCTTTCCACTAGCTAAGGGACAGGTAAAGTTCCTAATAGTCACCATCGATTACTTCACAAAGTGGATTGAGGTGGAGCCCCTTTCTAACATCATTGCCAAGCAGGTCAAAAGTTTTTTCTATAAAATTGTAATATATAGGCACAACCTACCATACTGCTTAGTGACCAACAATGGAAGACAGTTTATTGATAAGAATCTAGAGCAGTTCGTTAACCAGCTCGTTATTCAACATAGAACATCGTCGATTGAGCACCCCACAGACAAACGGTCAGACTGAGGCAACTAATAAGGTAATCCTGAACGAGCTAAAGAAGAAGTTGGATCGAACAAAGGGACTATGGGTCAAGAAAACCCCTGGAATCCTGTGGGGATACCATTGCATTTTGCAATCAACCACGATAGAAACACCATTACGACTTACGTATGGATCCGATGCCATGATACCGGTAGAACTCGGTGAAACCTCATGGAGGAGGCAGCTCTTTAATGAAGCGAGAAATGATAAAGGCCTCAAGATAGACCTTAATTTAATAGAAGATGCCTGAATTAGAGAGGAGGCGGCAGAGCAAAGAGTGGCTCGATGCTATAATACTCAGGTGCATGACTGAACATTCTGGAAAGGTGACTTGGTCACCCATTTGAAAATGTATTACTAACACCCAACTGGGAAGGCCCGTATAGAGTCTTAGATTTGTTCCAGAACAAGGCTTACAAGCTTTAAGAGCTTGGAGGCAAGCTCCTACCAAGGACATGGAACACACCCATTTAAAAATGTATTACAGTTGATGTACTAAAACACCAGTAAGATGTACTCTTTCCTTCACTTGGATTTTTCCCTAAGGAGGGTTTTGTCGAGCAAGGTTTTAACGGGGCACATACTTGGAATAAAATTATCATTCATTATATCTTACTCTCTTATTTTTTGATCTATCCTCATCATAACGCTTGGATAAGCGAACATGCTCAATCCCCTGAAAAGCTCAAGGTTGGGTAACAATCCCCAATTGAAATATTATAGAGCTCGGATGAGCAAATACGCCCATCCCCTAAAAATTACTAGTAGAAATCACTGCATAAAATATAAAGAAATTATGAGTTAAAATTAGTGTAAGGAATAATTCTAAAATTAAGAGGAAATAATAAAATAAGAAATTTGTGATATAAAAAATAAGGCTTGAAGTTGAAAAGAATTTAAATAATGATATTAAATAATTAAATATTTGTGAGGCTTAGGGGTACCTCGCCGAAGACAGTGAAAATAAATTGAAAATATGTATATCTCCTTTCCCTTACCTCTGTTCGAAAGTGACGTGCAGATTTTGAGGTTTGCTTTGAGTGTGTTTTTCAGTGTGGATTATGGGAGACTAGGTTCACCTATTTATGGGCCATTTGTAATCATTACTTAGTTCCATTTAGTTGGAAACTAGTTAGATTCTAATGGAAAAGTCTTGTCAGTGCAATAGTAAAACTGACATGGCACATTGAAATAATGAGAAATGACCTAAGTTTATTTCATCTTATCTGAGCATTAAATGAAAAATAGTGATTTAACCTTTATCTCTGCTATTATTATTAATATTTAAATAAATAAGAGTTTTTCCAAACTCATTTTACCAATTTGCCCCTTTAGGTCCAGTCATACGTATTTCTGGTGCAAAATCCAAGAGTGATGCTGAAAGATGAAAGTCAAAGCTAAAAGGCTTAATGACATGGTGCCGAGAGCGATGTGGAAGACATAAGTAAAAGCTGGAAGGCTCACCGATACGGTGCCAAGAGGTGATACGGAGTCAAACTCGAAAGGCTTACTGATGCGGTACCCCGAGTGATGTAGAGTCAAAGTCAAAAGGCTCACTAATACGGTACCGAGAGTAATGTGGAGTTAAAGCCGAAAGGCTCACTGATGCGGTATAGAGAGTGATGCAGAGTCAGAATCAAAAGGTCCACTGATACGGTACCGAGAGCGATGCAAATCAAAACTGAAAGGTTCACTGATACGGTGCCAAGAGTGATACAGAATAAGTAAGTCAATAGCCGAAAGGCTTATCGAAATGGTGTTGAGAGGTGATATGGATACAGTATTGAGATGGGATACAAAATAAGTGAGTCAATAGCCGAAAAGGCTTTTTGATACGGTACCAAGAGTGATACAAAATAAATAGCTAAAAAGGCTTATTGATACGATACCAAGTGGTGATACGAATATGGTACCAAGAGTAATACGAAATAAATAACCGAAAAGGATTATTCATACGGAACCGAGTGGTGATATAAATACGATATTGAGAATGATATAGATACGGTACCGAGAGTGATACTGATACGATACCGAGAGGAGAAAATTTGATTGATCTATTAGTCTGTTACTATTTTTTAGAATGTTACACTTAGCTCATATTTTCTATTAGTCTGTTACTATTTTTTTTTTATATATGTGTGTATTTTACACAAGGAAGATTTATTCATAATTACTTCCTCCTTTATTTTAACACTCGAGAAGCTCAAGGTTGGGTATCAATCCCCAATCGAAATAACATAGAGCTTGGATGAGCGAACACACTCAATTCCCCGAGAAGCTAAAGGTTGGGTAATGATCCCCAATAACATAGAGCAATGTTTGCCATGTACATACTTAATCATCAACAAGATTACCATCAGCTACGTCTTTCTCTAAATCAAATTTGGTTACATCTAACGAATGAGAGAAGTGCACGGCTTGGTGCATGGCCTTCTTGAAGCCCTCCTCGTAAGCTGCCAAGCAAAAAGTCTATAGTGCAAGTTTCTCTGAAGCAGAGGCAGTTTGGCATCCGAGCTCTGAAGCTTTTGCTACACCTCTCTAAGCTTGGTTTCTTTCTCCTTGAAGACCTTGGCGGCCTTAGTTGCTTTACGCTAGACCTTCGCCACCTTTTTCTCAACCTCAACTGCTTTTCCCTTAGCATCGACCCTCTTCTTCTCACATTATCTACCCTTGCCAAAATCGTTGAAGATTTCTCCTCGGCCATTTTCAACTTGCCCTTATACAAGGCAAGCTCGGCCTCCAAGTTCTTAATTCTACTCTAACCTTGGCGTATCTCCAAAGAATGGGAAGATAAGGCCTTGTCTTCCTCGGATTTCTCCTTTATGTAGGTCTTGCACTTGCTGCTGCAACTTACTGGTGGTGATGGACGAAGAGTCCCCAGTCTTGTCTTTAACGTAATGCATGATAGTCGGACAACGTGCTACCATCACATTGGTAGAGTCAAGGCACCCTTCGAGGCCCACCAACGACAAAAGCTCGACATCACATGGCAAGAAGCCACCCTTCATATCAACTCACTAGAGGGAAAGGGGAATGCCCACAATTGTTCTGAGAAGATGGCGTCAGCTACCGCCAAGTTCAAAGGGTGAAGGTGGCCTTGGTGCACCACCAGGTGTAAGGGGAGAAGTAGTTGGCCTTGGAAAGACCGAGGTAGGCCTCGCAACAGAAACTTGCGACTGAGGTCAGATTTGGGCCAGAGGAGGCCTTTATGGGAGCAACTTCTAAAGGCGCTACCTTTGGAGGCACCTGCTCAGAAACAAGACTCCTTGAGAAAGTTCTGTCCAAAGGAATCATTATAACCTCTAAGGTGGAACTCTCCCGAAGTTGCTTCTTCTTCACAAGATTCTAGAAGGTCTCAAATAAGTTTGGCTTTTTGAAAGGAGCTCCGACCTCCTCGCGCAACTTTTTGCAATCAAAATTCTTTCCCATGATCTCTACATAGCAAAAACACAAGTCAGACTAAGAGAATTTACTGGTAGCAAATTACCAATGGATCTTACCTGCCAACAAGGCGGTGGGGTCCTCGACGAAAGGAACACTAAGGAGTGCCTTGCTACTTGTAGGACGAGAAAGGCACTTTATTATTTTTACACCAAGTCTCTCTTCGGTCGTAAGGAACCACTTGGCTGTGGACTTAAACTTTATGGGAACTTGCTAATATAATGGGATGCAAGGGCACGAGTCCTCGTTGAAAAGGAGACATTTTCTCTCGTCCCCATAAGCACCTTAAGCTTACAGAACTTAGTTTTGAAATATTTAAAAGAGGATTGCTATGGAGTGAAGAGATGTTTGTATTGAGCTCCATCCAGAGACACCCAACCAACCAACTTGTCATGTTTAAGTTGATAAAAGTACCCAAAACTTGTGAACAGTAGGTTCTGTATCTAGCTTGATGGAGTAGGGCTAGGCAAGGTCCAATCGCCAGAGCCATGCTTAGACACTTTGAAGCAAGCAGAGAGTCAGAGACACCTATACAAATTAAAATGCTAACTATCTTGAGCTTTGAGGATTCTTGTAAAAATTGTAAAAAGTAGAATAGGAAAATTTGGATGTTTGTAAAACCCTAGGTGCCTTAGGATTTATAGAAAACACCTAGGATAGGTTTCTAGACGCATAAGATTTGTACATGTGGCGCCTATCCAATGGCGCCTAGTTTATGAAAGAGTAGCTTGCTCCACACACTAGGTAAACCTAACCCTAACGTGTGGCACAAGTTACGATTTCCAACCCTAGCTTCTCCTATACACCACTTAGGTAGCTTGCAAGGCAAGTTAGGGTTTCTAACCCTAGCTTCTTGTACACGCTACCTTAGCTTGCTAGGGAAGTTACTAGTCTTTTCTTTTTCTATAAATAAGAGGTTTAGGAACCTCCATTGTAGACTTGATTTGAGTAATGATATGCTGCCAAATTTTCAGCATATTGCCCCAAGTTTCACATTGAGTTTCTTTTCTTAGAAGCTAGGAGCTCTTCTCTTGAAGGTTGGCCCAACCTCCTTCAAGGCTTTCAGCACCTACTTCACCATAAACCTCCTTGTACGCTTCCTTCCTTGTACTTCCATGGCTTTCGCATCATGAGGAGTTTCATCAACTTCTTCTAATCGGTGCATCAAGGCTTTAACACGCTCAACTTCCATTGGATCTTGCGCAAGAAGCTAAAGCACCTAGGAGCTCCTCCATTGTTTGATATCTAGAGCTTTGTTCTTCAAGAACTAAGTTCTTAATCCTCTTACTTTTGTTTTAGCTTTTCCATGTTGTACACCATTATTTTTACATGTCTTGATTATTTTGTACCGATTAAATGTTGTGTTCTTGAGTTTAAACGGTTCAAATAGCATCAATATGCTTGAACCTTCCAAAAATACTTTGTTTAGGTGTTCTTGTGTGTGCCGCAAGCTATCTTTTGGTTGCTTGAGTTTTTGTTGATTTTAATCGATTCAAAGTGTTCAATTGTGTCCTAGCTTTTGTTTTTATGATCCATAATATATGCCAAAGTCATGTGTGATTTCATATTGTCATAAACTCCTTAGGTTAATACTTGTATAGCAGACTTGTGCAAATTGTGTATGCTGAAATTTGTAAACATAATGTGTTTGCTGTTTTGTGTCATCATGTGCTTTGTGTTCCTTTTAAGTTTTCAAACTTCAGTTCTTTTAATTCACTATTAGATCATTAGTGAGTTTCCTTGAGTCATATCAATCCTATATGTCTTGTAGTTTGTTCTAAATTTCGTTGGAATCCATAGGTTTCATTTTCTTGCACTGTTATTTGCTGATTAAGGTCACTAGACTTTGTGAATTTACTGGAAACAAAGTATTGTGTATTTGTAATTGAAAATTTGTGTGAAGCTACTTTAAGATGTCTAAAAGATACTGTGAAAAATACGCATTATAATTCGATTTGTAGAAAAAATGATAAATTGTAAAAGCCGAATGCTCACTATCGTTTAAATTACTGAAGACAGTGTAAGAATGCCTCTATTTTCGATTTACTGGGAACAACTCCATGATCTTTTATATCTCAAAATTTGTATGACTTGAGCATGATGTGTTGGGAATATATGATAAAAATTTCATGACCTAATTCTAAAATTCGGACCGTGATAAATTTTACAAACACTACTGCCAGAAGATAACTAAAACTGGAAAAAAGTATTACTGAACTGAAAAAAAGCTCTCTATTCTGGATTTATTGTGAAGGAAGTACTGATCCTAAATTTCTGAAATTTTGTGTGGATGATCCTTGTGCTGTTGTAGAATTGTGGTTAAAGTTTGGATAAAAAAGAACAATAGAGAAAATCATAAATCACGCAAGAGCTGCTGTCAGAACTGGAATTCTTGTTTTTGTTTGTTGTTTTTTTTAATCTACTTTAGAACCATTCTTAGATAATCTTTTTGAGTGCTAAACCTCCATTCTAAGCTTTAATTTCTTGCTTGTCAATTTTACTTGCATTCCTTGAGTTTGTCAATTGTTATAATCCTTTTGAGCTGTATTATTCAAATTAGCTTTTATTGTTTTGTATTTGTGACCTCATGGTGAAATAGTTCTTTGGTGAAGCACTTGAGTTTAATTGGCCAATACATCAAGAGCGAAACTCCCAATCACTATTGGAGAATGATCCACAATGAGAAATGAAGGTCAAGTGCAGAAAAGCTTCTTGAATAAACACACCAAAAGAAATGAGTGATACACTAGTGAGGCAAAGAACCAACACAAGGAGTGCATAGTATAGAAATTTTTAAATTTTCAGCAACAATTTTCATTGTATTCATTTGAGTTGTAATTGCAAAATGCATTATACTTAGTGGAATAATTCAAACGTGTAGATGATGAAGTGTTTCTAAGGTCCTTGATGCCAAAGAACTTTACCTTAGGATTCAGCTAGTTTAAGTATTACGTGTAGACGGTGGAGTGTTTCTAAGGTCCTTGGTACCAAAGAACTTCACCTTAAGACTCGGCTAGTTTAAGTTTTCCAAACCTTGATTTTATTTCTTTAATTTCTTTCACATTGTGCAAGCCAACTAGTTTTTATTTTTATTGAGTCACCTTCGTTTGTGACTTAGTGGTTTCATTGTAAGAATAATTGGAAAGGTACATTGGGCAATGCTCTGGTTAAGGAAAGTCTTGGTACTTAAGTTGTCCAAGTGACGCACCTCACTTTCCTGGGAGACCCCCTAGTGTGCTACACTAGTTTCTCTTATCTTGAGAGCACTTCTTCACAAAATTTAAGATGTCCAAACATTCCTGTCACCCTAGTAGCAATGAGTCGCAAGACAATACTGATGTACAATTTGCTATTATGGAGGAAGAAATAAAGACCTTAAAGAAGAAGGATCACAAGTATAAATCTAAAGCTAGTTCATAAAAAAAATATTCTAGTAGTGAGGATGAAAGACCAGAGCGGAATAGCTTGAGAGTAACTGACCATTACCAACCTATTCCTTATCACCACCATAAGAGAGAGAGAGAGAGAGAGAGAGAGAGAGAGAGAAAATCTAAAGAAATGAGAGTAGATCTTCCCCATTTTCATGGAACTAATGACATAGATACATTTTTAGATTGGGAAATGAAGGTGGAACAATTGTTTGAGTGTTATGAAGTGAGTGAAGAAAAGAAAGTTCCACTAGCTACTCTTAGTTTTCAATGACATGCATTGCATTGGTGGACTGCCTTAGTAAGGGATAAACATCCTCATAATGAACCAACCATAGTGTATTAGAATGATCTTAAGAGTGTACTTAGAAGAAGACATATTCCCTCATACTATCATAGAGAACTCATGGATAAGCTTCATAGACTTAATCAAAAGAACATGAGTATTGAAGAATATAGGCAGAAAATGGAGTTGTACATGATGAGGGCGGGAATTAGGGAAGAAGAAAATGTGACTGTGGCTAGATTCTTAAGTGGATTGACTCTAGAGATAAGAGATAGAGTAGAACTTCTCCCTTATAGGAATTTCCATGACTTAGTGCAAATTTGTATTAAAGTGGAATAACAACTTTTGACGAAAAGCACAAGTCGAAGTTCTTATTCTAACTCTTAGTCCAAGACCGACTATAAGAGGGAGGGAAAGTTTTTAAAAGAAAAACCAAGAGAGAATCCTCCTAAAGTCATAGCTCAAGAAAATACCAAAAAGAAAGAAGAATTCACACCCTCTGGCCAAACTAGTGATATTAAGTGTTTTAAATGCTTGGGTCGGGGTCATATACAATCTCAATGTCCATCTATGAGAACCATTTTGATGAAAGGCCAAGACCTATATAGTAGTGAGGAGGAAAAGAATGATGAAATTACTAGTGAGGAGTCGGATAATGAAAGAGGGGAGGATGCATATGCTCATGAGGGAGAATTATTGAGGGTGAGACACTGTCTTAACAGCCAACCTAGCCCACAACCCGATTCAATGAGAGAACATCTTCCACACAAGATTTAAAATTTTTGAAAATGTATGTTCTCTCATCATTGACAGATGGTCCTGTTGTAATTGTTGTAGTGCTAGGATGGTTGATAAATTAAAACTTGAATTACTACCCCATCCTAAACCTTATAAATTACATTGGATTAATGATGGTAGGGACATTAATTTTAAAAATCAAGTAAAGGTCAAGTTTTTCGTGGGGAATTATGTTGATAATGTTTTATGTGATGTAGTACCCATGGAAGCTTGTCATGTTTTATTGGGAAGACCATGACAATTTGATAAACAAACTATTCATGATGGTCTTACCAACGAAATTACCTTTACT
>Ga0099824_1006734_pt1 | contig 15630 bp, 6 predicted proteins | sample SiratrowhiteBW_FD_76837 | JGI IMG/M metagenome (GOLD analysis project Ga0099824, IMG submission 76837) | Root nodule microbial communities of legume samples collected from California, USA - Siratro white BW | ecosystem: Host-associated > Plants > Roots > Nodule | place: USA: California...
ATAAATAAAAAAAAAAACACAAAAAAAAGGAAAAAGTCATGGTCGAAGAAAAAAAAAAAAAAAAAGTAATAAGCTCATGTTAGGTGAATGATATAAAGGTAATAAAGACAAGCCTTCAAGAAGCATTAAACAAGGGCTATAAAGCTTAAATGAGTCTTTAAAAAGTGTCATATAACTATTAAAGATTAAATGAGTCTTCAAGAAAACATTAAACAAGTGTTACATAGATTAAATGAGTTCTTAAAAGTTTTAAACAACCTGACAAGTTCAGATGATGCTATTATTAGTAAACGATGTTATTAAATATATATATCCTTATCAAGGAACAACTTTATCTTGCACGTGCTTAAAGTTTATTTTTTTATGACATGTGATGTAAGTCTTACAAGACAAAAAAAATATAAAATATATTGTTAAATATGAAGAAGTGTCAAGAGAGTGCATAAGATGAGGATGAAAAAAATAAACATTCTTAACTTCAATAAGACGAATGTAGTATTATATGCTAAGAACTAAAAATAAAAAAACTCTACACATAAACTAAAAGTAAACAATTTTATTAGAGGTGTCAACCATAAATGGCTTAAAATCATGTAAACAAACTTCTAATAAAAAATATTATATCACTCAACATATCTTTGAAATAACATTAGATCCTTTATTGTCTCCAAAAAAAATATTATATCACTCAACATATCTTTGAAATAACATTAGATCCTTTATTGTCTCCAAGTTAAAAATATTATATCACTAAACATATTTTTAATATAATTTAGATCCTTTATTATTTCCAAGTTAACTAAGAATAACTTTTATAGACATTATATCTAAATTCAACACTAATTGTAACCTCTTGAAAATTCAAAAACTAGTTGACATTATCATGCTAAAGTTTATATTTTATTGAAAGTGTAATTTAATTCAAAAGAAAAAATTATTCACTTGAGAACATTTTTAAAAATCTTTTAAAATTGAATTCAATCCTTTTTAACTTATATTTCTAACAATTTAATGAGTTTTTGACATGATAAAATATTAATGAAAAAATAATGAGTGATTTTTAGAAAAATTAATCAAAGAGTACAATGATATATAAGAGTAAATTATAATTATAAATTACATAAATATATTTTAATTCTTAATCTATAACTTATAGTCTACAAATGAATAAATATATTATTAACCACACTTTGTTTATTTTTCTGAAACTTTTTTCTCTACTAATTGAAATTTCTTAAATTATTCAGTATCACATTTATATATAGAGAAAAAACATTACATAAGAAATAAGACTGACAAAAATATGTGTCTATTCTCTCTCTCTCTCTATCTACATTTACCTATAATAAAGACTATGATGTAGAGCTTTGATACATAAGCTTTTCATTCTCTGAGGTAAGATTTAATTTAATTTAATTTAGATGAAATGGAGAGATTTAAAAGGAGAGGAATAAACTCTAAGAACATTGCTGGATCCGAAAACAAAGGACTTAGGTGGGTGTGAGTTCTGAATTTTATTTGTCTCTTTATTTTGGGAGTCTCTTTGTTTTTCTTTCGTTTGTGTTTTGGTTGATTCCTTCCGATTCTGAGACAGGGGAAGGAAGAACAACCGAGGAATCCAAGTTCCTCCCTAGGAACCGCGATTCCTCTTTCATGCTTTTTCAACTTTCTTCCCTTCAGGTTCTCCTTTTTTATCTCTCTATCTCACACATCTTTTTCATCAACCAGAAATAACGATCATGGCCCTTCTCTGCGTTTCTGTTTCAACCCCGTGATGTTGCCCAATTCCTTCATGCATGCACGCCCTTTATCTCTCCGAATGCATGCCTTCCCGCTGGAATCTTTCTATTGATTTCCCCTTATATTTCCTTACATTTTTCACATCACTACCCCTTGAAGCTCCTTTTATATTTTCCTTTCAATATTGCACCATGTTTTCTAGGCTTTTGTATTCATGCAATGGATCAACTTCCACGTTGTCTTTCCACAACATATTTCAAAAGTAAAAGTTTGAAGAAAATAGAAGATGAGAAAACAGTTTCCAAATATTTAAAATACCAGTTTTGTAAACAAATTTCAGAACTTCATAATTGTGGATAAGATATTCATAGCTAAACAGTGTGAAACTACTTTAGGAAAAAAACATTGAATAAAAAAGTCCGAAGGAATCAAACTGGGCTTCTTCTTTTTTTTTTTCTTGTTTTTGGTGAAGATAAACACAACTTTTTTTATTTTTATCTGTAATGCCATGAACAATGAAGTTTGGTCTAGTTGTTGAAGCTGGCTAACTCTGGATTTTTCTTTTCTCTCCTTCAAGAACTTATTAATGAATAGTATATTTTGAACTCTATGTTTCATTCTTCAGGTTTTATCAGAAGAAGGTGATCGCTGATTTACTATCGAATCAGCTCCATGTAAAATATAGAAGTAGGTGCATTATATCTAGCAGGTGTCCATCGTCCAACCAGTGCATGAACAAGTAAATTCATTGATCCATCACTGATTCTAAAGGAGACTGTATCACTCTGCCTGAATTCTTTTAAAGTGGCAGCAATGATAGGAGGATTAGTAAAAAAAGTCATGGGAGGCTGTGCCTCGAAGCCAAACAGGAAGAGTAATAATGTTCATAAAAGAGATAACAAACACTTTAGAAAACGCAAGGGAAATGCTTCAATGAAAAGGCTTAGCAATACTGGAGGCCGTGTAGGAGACTTTCCCCTTGCTGACTGTATGCCCCTGGACTTTGAGAAGGCTGATCCTTGCCGGAAGTCTGATGTTTCTATCATAAAATTTCATCACAGCCATAGTAGAAAACATTCAAGTGGTATGTTTTTTCTCTCCCTCCCTCCTTGAATGAACGCAGTTAAGAGATATGATATGAGACTTGTAGTATAGTAGTAGGTGCGATTTATGATTCTATTTTGTTTTAGGAGAAGATCTGAAGAGGGTTATGATGAAATTGAATCACAATTAGTTTCTTTCTAAAAGTCTGCTATCCAAATATCATTTGAATGGATTCATGTGGTGAACATATATTACTTTGATAGATATGATGAGCAATTATATTTTGCAGGAAATAGCCATGAGGATGCCTGGTTTGACTCAGTTAGCATTATAGAGTCTGAGACGGATGATGATTTCGTTAGTGTACATGGAGGTGATGCATTTATTTCACGATTTGTTTCATACCTTGTCATTAATTTATCAATGTTACTTTGTTATGCTCATGAAATTTCTCTGTTTCTTGCTTTGTGGCCAACAGAATATTTTCCCTTTGTTAGTAATGCTTTGGAAAGTGTCCCAAACACTCAGTCACTCCAGCATGAAAATGCATCATACTTTGTAGATTCAGGATGTAGATATGACGGCTTGTATGAAAGATGCTTTAAAGGTAGTAACGATAAGAATGCTGACGTGAATCATTCACCATCAAGTCCTCAACCTGTACAAAGAAACCAACAACAGGCAGTTTCTATGCTTTCTGAGAATAAGGAATCCTCTGATGAAAGTAAGAAAAGGGAATTATGTAAGAACAAAATGAATTATTAAGATTTTTCCTTTGCTTCTGTTGAACTTTTGGTGGTTGTTGGGAATATTTCACTGTTCAGATCTTTATTGCTTGAAAATCTTAAAATATACAATAATTATTTTGTCTTAAAGCTTTGGAGCTTTCCTCGTTCAACCATGATTGTATTTTAATTCAACTCAATAATTTTTTATTCTTAGCTTTTATTTGGTCAGTCAAAGCACAAAAATACGAAAAAAAGATGATGATATAAGCTATCTATCTAGACCTAGAGGACTTATAATAACAGTAAATGAGTGAATGGGCAGGTGCATCCGAGAGATTGTATCGTCCTAGAGCTGGGCTTCAGATTCTAAATACAACAGAAGAGAAGCCATGCCCTGGTTCCTGGTCCGTGGTTTCGCCTTCAGTTTTCAGCCTCCGTGGAGGGAATTTTTTCAGGCATGTCAGCAAATTGTATCTGTCAATCTTTTCTTATGTTATGCAATCTATATCAATTAATCATTTGATTTCCTTTTGGTTCATCTGAAAGCTTAATACTATTACCTTATTATATATATGATAATAATTGACTGTGCAGAGATAAGCAGAAGTGTCCTGCACCAGATTTTAGCCCTTATGTACCAATAGGTGTTGATTTATTTGCCTGTCCCCGGAAGATAAATCACATTGCTAGGCATCTTGAACTTCAATCATTCAAAGAACATGAGAGCGTACCTTCCCTCCTAATTGTTAATATACAGGTTCACTCTCCATCTCAAACCCCATATTGCTCCTTCTGAACTCAATCAACTCATAACTTCACCTATAACAATGTTTTGTGAATATTGAGACATATTGTGTTTTTGTTTGAACAACGTACAAGAATCCTACATAGCTTACTTATGTTCCTCTTTTTTTGTCTCAGTTGCCAACGTATCCTGCTAGCATGTTCCCTGGTGATGCTGATGGGGAAGGCATGAGCCTTGTATTATATTTTAAATTGTCTGAGAATTTTGATACAGAAGCTTCTCCACACTTTCAGGAGAGCATCAAGGTATTTCTTCTCATTTATAATTGCATATTTTGAGTCCCAAATCTGTATGCTTACAGTAATTTTCCTCTGAAAGGTATTTGCAAGTAAAAAAATGTTTTAACCGTTCTTATTTTGCTTCCTGGGTTATAGAATTTCAATGTTTTATCATATTGAATAGTTGTTGCCCTACCTAGCAATTGAGGAGCACTGGTCTTGCAGGCTAGTTCTCAAGATAAATCATATCTAAATTTTTCACTCTGATTCTTTTTTCTCACTATCAGTCACTCTCTTTTCAGTAAGGCTTATAGGTAATTCTTATATAATCTATTATATACCATTGGTTTGTTGTATACAACTAGCTGCTCCCCTTTCAAAACATGTCAAGTTAATTTGAATCGAAGAACTAAAGTGGTTGCTTATTACATGCTATGTTTGGTTAATGTCTTGGCTGTCTGGTAGGTTATTGGAACTGCAGTTTCTTCTTCTAAAGCCACTCGATATACTTATGGGTTAATCCTGTCAACCTGTATCATCATCTCTTTCGATTTAATTCTACAATCCTCCATCAAATTATCCCTGATTTAGAGTATTAGACTTTGTTTCCAATGCTTGATTACCCTCATGTTTTGGTTTCACATTTTAACTTGGTCCTTATGTAACATGCTCATTCTTTTTCTAATGGTAGTATAGATTTTGTATATTGTTTTTCTGCAGCGGCTCCCACTTGGCTACTTTACTTTTGTAGTTTATTAACAATATTGTTTTCACAGAGATTAGTAGATGATGAGATGGAAAAGGTGAAAGGCTTTACAAAGGAAAGCTTGGTTCCCTTCAGTGAAAGGCTAAAAATATTGGCTGGTGTAGTTAATCCAGAGGACCTTGAGCTAAATTCTGCAGAGAAAAAGCTTATAAATTCCTACAACGGAAAGCCAGTGCTTTCACGCCCTCAACACAGTTTCTTTAAGGTTACACAAATGGATCTCTTGGCTTAAAATTTTCGTCTTTAAATTTAGTTACCATGCAAAATGAAACTCACTTTATCGTACAATAGACCTTTATATCAGCTGTTAAATTATGTGTCTTCATTGCAGGGACCTAATTACTTTGAGATTGACTTGGATATACATCGCTTTAGCTATATATCAAGGAAAGCACTTGATTCACTTCGAGACCGTACAAAAAATGTAGTACTTAATTTGGGCTTAACTATCCAGGTATAATATGTGCTTAACTAATCTCTCTCTTAGACATATGATAGACTCTATTCTTTGATTCATCAGTTGCATTGTATCAATGCAATTGTTATCATTCTTTTTGTAGTTGATATAAACCACCAAATTTCCTTGCAAAAAAAGACAAGATTAGATTTCTCTAGATTACCAAGATAAGAAGATTAGATAATTTTCCTCATAATTATACCTTCCCTCATATTTTTGAGAAAGTGATTGAAAATTGGAATGACACGGTCAGGTTTGCACTCCATTTATGTATTATAATTTAGTTATCTTTAATTCATTCATGTGAGATCTCCAACATCAAGCATGATGTTATTATCGGCTGATTGATTTCTAAACACTTGCTGACTGATTAGTAATAACCTTTTTTTCTATGCTTTGATAGGCACAGAAGCAAGAGGATCTGCCAGAGCAAGTCTTATGCTGCTTACGGCTGAATAAAATTGATTTTGCTAACCATGGTCAAATTCCTAGCATTGTAGCTGATGATAACTAATTCATGTAGGCGTGAGGTGGCAAATTGGGTTAAGAGCCACATGATCATCAAAGGGGAAAAGAAAAGACAAGATTGAGGGCTGTTTTGTAAGAATTGGAGAGAAGTAAAATTGAAGCAATCTGTGCTTTCTCTCATGTAGTGTATCAAAGTCCTGAATGTATGTCCTTCTTCCTCCTTTGATATCCCATAGATAATAGATTCTAAGGTATGTTTATGGAGTTGGTCAGAATGAGGCTCCCTAAGGACTTACTCACCAATTTGAGGTTGCCAGAGGAGGAGTTGATGAGTAGAATGCATTCATTTTTTATCATTTGTGTATTTTATCCAAATTCTATTCTTTAACTTTCTTCACCCTTTAGCATGATCCCATCGCAGACGTAGTCTAGGGGAAATAATTAACGACTTTGCCATAGCTATGGAAGTGTGTCTGGATAAGTATATCTAGTAGTATTTACAGAGAAAATTAAAAAAAAAAAAAAAAAAATAAAAAAAGGAAATGAGTTTGTTTTAAAAGTTATATAATTTTTTCTTACTTAGTTCTTTAACTTTTTTATTTTTGCTTTTAATTTACAAATATTGTGACAAATGCGATCTTTTTAATCGATATAAAAATATTACATTTGTTAAAACCAATATAGAAAATGTTTTTCTAAAATAGTTTGTTTTTTTCATTTCCTCCTTGAAAGGCATAATCCACCCATTTTACATAGGAAGTTAACATACAAAGAAGAAGTATGATTTTGTAACACAACACGAATACAATGTATCAAAGGGAGAAAAAAAATGTAGTAAAATTTAAATATAACTCAATTTCACATCTGGAAAAAAATAATTTACACTTATCTATATTACTTATATAATATAATTTGAGTATAAAATAGATTATAATATCATATTAAAAAAACAAATTTTAAGTTTAACTCATCTTTAAAAAATTAGACTTAATAAAATGAGATTTATACTTACATTTACTCATATCTCTATATGATATGGAATCTACATTATTCCTCATGCCCAAGACATTGAGCATGGGAAGAGGAGAACCTGATAAGATGATATGGTAGATTCAATCAATATTAGAAATCCTTAATAAACTTTTCTACTAAGAGAGGAAGAAAAAGAAAATAATTCATTACATCAAGATATATCGTTTATAAAAAAATAAAAGACTATATATAATAGTAAAATATACTAATAAAGTGAATAGAAAAGAAAAAAAAAACTAATTGTAATGTATGGTGGCCGAGAAGTCTTTAATCAGGTTTAACTGAACACTTCTTGACCAAAATTTCATAATAATAATATTTTTTTCAAATGTAATACTCTAACAATAGTTGTCTAGAAAGGTTGCAAAAGTTAGTCAATCACATCAAAATTACAGTATTTTAACCTTTACGAAGTCAAGTTTTGCTATTAATAAATATATCATCTCATCTCATGCTTTTTTTAGTGATGATGAAGACTATTACTTATGGTACTAAATATTAAGAAGGATTAAATATTTTTAATTTTTAAAATATTAAGATAGTGAATGAAGTAAAATATCAGACTTTTAAAGATGCATTTTATACCTATGCTTTTTGATGTAAGATGATGGATAATTTATTGATGTAATTCATGAGACTAACAATTCAACTTTAGGTCAATACATTAGGGGTTTGTTTTTTAATTTTTTATTTTTTAAACAATATGTCTGTGTATTTTTAATAGAATTTTGAATTGTAAAAATTATCTTTTAATTTATTTATTGTTTTAAATTAACCTTTTCTATCTTATTTTAAATTTTGTTTATGTAGAATTAATGTTAACAAATGCATCACTAAAGAACATTTGTTTCAATACACGAGGCGTGTATGATAAATTATATTCTTCATATACGCTAAAGTTTTTAACTTACTAAGAACATAAGACTTGATAACAAGTTCTCAATGGTGATCAGTCTCAATACAAATAATTTAGTGAATGACTTTTAAGTATTCAAAAGATATTTCATGAGATTAAATAAAAGATAAAGTAGAGTTAAAAATCTTTATAGATATTCTCATCCCAAATTCTGAATTGGTTTTTGATGATTTGATTGATTTTGTTTATTTTAATAATATTGAAAACTTAGTCAACATTTCTTATTTTAGTAAAAGAGACATTTTCACTTATATTTTAGAGATTATTAGAATTCCAACTGAGTTTATTCTCACATGGAATAAGAATTAACTCTAAAAATAATATATAATAAGATTTTAAGTTAGAACTAATGTCTTGACTATTGGTGACAAATCTCTCAAATATTTTCTTTAGAAAAATGGACCATCACACTTAAATGGTGACAAATTTCTCAAATATTTCTCTTAGAAAAACTGATCATCACACTGGAAGAAGAAATTCTTAAGATTTTACGTGTGAGTTTAATGAAACATTAATATTTTCTCTAAAATAAAACTTTAGTTTCAAGTATCAAACATTACCTATTAAACATATTTTAAAATTTACCATCATATATTTTAAAGGTTTTATTAATTGTTTTTCTCATAAATCCTTTTGTTCTCATATATTAATTTAATCACTCATTTTGTAATTTCATGTTTTCTCATTTTATTTATTTATTTATTGTCTAAAGAAGACATACACATACCAATTTGTTAAAAGAAAGAGAAGAGGAAAGGTTTACAATTTTGCTTTTCAAATCTAGTGACTTTCTTTCATAAATTTTATTTCATAAATTTTATTTTAGATGTTATAATATTTTATACAAGAATACATAATTAATAATGAAAAAATAAAATTATAAAACACTTAACTTTTTCCTATTCTTATAAATTCTTGTAATTTTTTAAAATTAATTTCTTTCATTCTTTTACGTTACATTGAGTTGTTTTATAAATTTTTGAATTTAATTCTTTCAATTAAAGCAATATCTTAATTAAAACAAACCACAGCAATTTCAATTATATTTTCACTTAGAAAATTATATGTTGCTATATTTTACAAGTTATTTTACGCGTTGATTTGATGATAGCAATAATAGACTATTGATTTGAAGATATTAATAACAGACTATGAAAAACAAAGGTAACTTGCACTTGTTATTTACAATGACTAAAAGATACTTAATTCATTTCATCTTTGCCTTAGTATTGTTTTATATTATTATTAAAAATTCTTTTAATCATTTTCAATTTTATATTTATCTTTTCATTATGATATTATCACTACTAGTTTTCAATTTTACATCTATCTTGTGGTTATGATATTGTTATAAATATTTATTGTGTCCATCCCTGATCAACGGTATAGATATCTATAAATTTAAATATTCATGCCCACATGAACAATGAGTTAAACAGGTAGAGTCTAAACCCAATTGTCATCTCTAATTTTCCTCATTAGAACTTCCCGAGATACAACAACAACAATTTTTTATATATTGCCGTAAGAAGGTGGCTACATAGGCTAACCTATAATGGTTCCTGATGTTGAAATATCCCATTTTTCTTATGCTAATTTTTCATTTTGCTACTCTGACATCAGTTTAATCTTGAACTATATAGAATATGAGCATGCCTTTTGTGTCATATACTAGTGTGTGAGTTGAACATAATATTTTGTATGTATGTGGAATTATGAGTAAAAAGATACATTAAAGTATGAACCAAAGCTAAGTTATCTGCTCTTCCTTCAATCTTAGACTTGCCACAGGTCGCTGCACATTGCCCCCAACACCCCTGCTGCCGAAACTATGCCTCTCATCGGTCACATTTTGTGCATTTAGACGTGATGCACTATTGTTGGCAAGTGTGTGACTATTACTCTTAGCTGCTGGTACTTCATGATTATGTTTTCCTTCATATGTTGTTATTACAGCTTTAGCATCCGTCGAAGCCCTCTCAACATGCTTCCGAACATTGCAACCTGGGGTTGTGCACTTGTAATAGCTCCTGCATATCATAAAACCAAGACAACCCAAAAAAGGTACCAAAACAGAATGAGTATGATGCATAACTAAGCATTATGGGAACCAAGTTTCTTGGAAGTTGTCATGAAAAAAATATGACCTTGGATATGGGTTGCCTTTGACAACTTTCTGCCCATATTTGCGCCATCTATATCCATCATCCAAGAGATCCACTTCACTTGTTGTTTGCACAATGATCCTGGGTTCTGCCACAGTTCTATGCAAAGAGGCTGGATCCTGGACTCTGGCTTCTGTGTTTCTGCACAATAATAAAACTTTCCAAAATCAAATAAGGCCACATAATTATCCCACCATGAACAGGTTTATATAAACCAAACCCTTACCTCCTCTTGGGATCAGGTTCTTCATTTCTCTCATCCACTTCAGTGTCATGATCACCTACTTCCTCACTGTCACTTGTTCCAGACCCATGTTCAGCCTGATCCATCTGGGACACCGAGTGAGAACTCATCTCTTCTTTCAACCTATCTGAATGATCAGTTAGGGTGCCTTTTGTGGTCTTACGTTGATGGTTGTGCTCTCCTTTATAAATAATTGCAGTTACATGACCCTCAAGAGATCGCTCAAGCTTTTTCTTGACAGGGCAATTTGGATGTGTGCATTTGTAATAACTTCGACAGAAGTCACTACCCTTTACATGTTTCTGCCCATACTTCCTCCAGTTGTAGCCATCATCATTAGGCTTATTATCAACAATGACAGAAGGAGAGTGCAATTTTTGTTCAGACTGAGAAAAACCAACCGATTCTGCCACCCCAGAAGCAGGCATTGATGGTGGTAGTGGTATCAGCTGCTGTGCAGTGCTGGAAATAGCAGGAACCTGTGTCAATGGGGTAGCAGCCACTGCTCTAGAGAATGGATGTTGAGCCTGTGCTAGCATTTGCTGGTCTGTCATTCCAAAGTGTCCCTATATTACAGGCTTTAAATATGTTATACAAAATATTGATTGGGATCCTAGAAAGTGATGATACAGAATTATCCAATAATTTCTGTATAGATACATGTTAATCTCATACAATAATTTCTCTTGCTTTTGGTCTTTGAAGATTAAAAGACAAGTACGAGGAACTTCTTACGTATTCCAATAGTGGTAATATCCACCATCATAAAGATTTCCCCAAAAGGAATCCCATGTCCCCTCATCTATAAACTTTAAAGACAACTCTCATAAAGTCATACTTATCAAAACCTATACTCTAACCAAAATTCAAGGCTATGTTCATTATTAACATGTTATTCTAATGTAAAATCCGTATATCCACACACTTTAATCATGTTTCTTGATTTAAAAATAAAAATTAATTACATAAAAGAAATCCAAGATTACGTAAATATAGCAAGTCCAATTACTTAGCATTAATGTGCAGTTGGAACAAATATAGCAAATGAGATGTGTTACTTGAGAAGGTGGTTCTGGAAATGACGGAAGAGGAGTGGGGTCCACCATGGCGCCAGCGAGGAACTCTGTGAACGACTTATACTCATCACCGTCGCCGAACAAGCTAGAAAACAGAGTCATAGGACCGGGGCTATACCCCACGGTGTTCCCGCCGTTGAAAACGCTCTCCGAGGAGGCGCGTGGTCTGATATCACTTCTGGGACGCGCCGCCCTCGAGGGTGGTGTCTCTCCCTCTCCATTTCCACCGGTAACCATTCTCCTTGGATGGACCAAGACTTTAAAAAGCTTTTCTTTCTTTTCTTTTTTTTCTATCTTCAACCAAACCAAATGAAAATATCCAACCTTTTCGCTCTATGTCTGATTATGATGATTCTGTTGTTCTGGTTAGATGATTTGACTTTTTTCGATTTCGCGGATCTCAAACTTAATTCTCAATTTCAGCAAAAAGTCCACGCCACTGATACCGCAGGAAAAACCCACAGTTCTGCTCCCCCATTTTCTCTTCTCCCTTCACATATATATATATATATATATATATATTTTTTTTTTTAATTATCATCATTTTCTTTCTTATCTATAAAACTGAGGAAGAGGAACATTATTTGGTAATTTAAGTAAAAGTGAAACATAACTCCCTTTAATCATGTTGCATTGTCCACTGTAAAAAATAAAAATATCATTAGTGATTTTTTATGATTTATGAGAAATATGGGTTTAGCGTGAAATAGGGTGAGGGGATTTGGCATTGTCGATATTACCCTCGAAAGAGTTTAGAAATTATGAAGGTGTACCACTGTAAACAAGTGGCGCAGTAGAGTCGTTTCGTTGCGTTGTTTTTGTTTTGTGAAGATAAAATAAGGACCAGACTGAGTCAAGTCACAAAAACTGACAACAACATTTTCGACTATAAGACTCAGAGAAGTTTTGCCGCCACAAGAGGATGATAAAGATAGGTACAAGGATTTTTTTTTTTTAATTATAAAATAAATTACTTGTTTTTTATTTTATTTAAAAAATTACTTGAGAAAGAGTATAACAATAACGTTGTCATTCATTTTCACGGTCTTTTAAACTTCTTAAAAATACTTCATTTTCCTTTTCTTTTGTATGTGACTGTTTTGTAAGAATAAAAAAAAATAATGAATTTTTAATTATAATAAAATGATTGTACAGTTTTATGCTTTTTCTGATTCCGTATGGATTTGAAATTTAATTTTAAACTATGAATAAAAAATAATTTTCTTTGCGACTATTTTTCATATTTTGTTTAAAAGGGAAAGCCTTGTTTAAATAATTATATATACAACTTCCTAAGTCTCTGACAATCTCTCCTTGTGAATTGTGATCGGAAGTTTTGATTTTTTTTTTATTACTTTTTTATTTTTAAATTAAGATTTTTTTTTATTTCTGTAAACTTAAAAAAATTGGTATTTTTAGTTGTGTTAATTAAAATAATAATATTTTCAGTTAATTACGATTTATAAATTATTTAACATAATAAATGTTTTATTTTAAAAATATTAATTGATAATTAGGTAAAAAAATAGATAGAAGGATTAGATCATATATAAAACTAAAAAAAATCAGAAGGATTAGAGAAAGAACATATAATAATGTATTAAAGTAGATTATATTCACAATTGGATCTGTGGCGCAATGGTAGCGCGTCTGACTCCAGATCAGAAGGTTGCGTGTTCGATTCACGTCAGGTTCATACTTTTTAATATTTTACAATTGTATTTTTAACTTTAATTTATTATTTAGTCATATATATGTCTCTCTCTCCCCCTCTCTCCCTCTATATATATATAAAGAAAAAATAATACTCTCACCCTTTAGTTTTAAAATAAATATTCAATTTCATAATATTTTTAATAAAATAACGTTCCCAATTTTTTCTAATTTATAAATACATATTTTTTTTAAATGACATTAATCGTTTATATATTTTAATAAAATGATTTCTTTTTATTTTATTTAAAAATATCATACTCATTAAAATCTGAATAAAAAATTATAAAAATTGAAATTCAAGTTTTAAAATTTAAAATTTTAAGATTTTTATACATGACCAGTTAAAACAAATTACAAATAAAATAAAATAAGTAAGCATTACATTATTATAAATATAAATGAATTTTTTCCTAATAAATATTTATGAAATTTGTTAATATATTATATCTACTTTGTTTTGAAAAGTAAGTAAATAGACTATTACTCTATTTTGCTTAAAATATATGCAGTACAACTAAAGTAATTCCTTTAAAAACATTAACAAATATTATATTTCTTTATATATGTATATGATATTTTCTAGATTTTTTTTATATGTGAAATTCAAAGATAAATCTCCTTTTTTATTTTTTTTCTAGTAAACTTTTTTTTTCATCCTCTCAATGATAAAAAAAAAAGTAAAGAAATCAAACAGGAACGCATACAACAAGATATTGGAGTTGGATTTCACTAAATACATACCCAAATCAATAAAGATTATTTTATATTAATTTGTTTAGGATTTAGGTACTAAACATATACTTAAATATTATTATAAAAATGAATTCAAATTTAAGATGAAGATAAATTATATGAACATATGACAATCAATTTTATCAAATATATAATAATTTTTGGATTTGGGAGAAATATGTGATTATATATTTTTTTTTGAATAGTTATACATTATGGACATGATACGGAGAAATATTAGACCATTCTATTATGTTAGAAATAACAGAAAATTATAATGACTAAATGAACAATCATTAAGAAAACATGATACCTGATGTGGGAGAAGAAAATATTGGAGGAGCTCATGTATATGATTTTTTAAAGTCAATTTAGAGCAACAATAGTACCATGATAGACTAACTTTACACAACTGTCAACAACTTTAAAATTGTTTAATTTAAAAGCAAGAAATAAATGGACTTATAGAAGTTTCATTGAATTATTGGAGTTGTTGAAGGAAATGCTTCCAGAACAAAACATGTTACCTAATGGTACTTATGAATCAAAGAAGATACTATTTCTTATCAGTTGGAGTACAAAAAAACAAATGCATGTCCTAATGATTGTGTATTATATAGAGATGAGTTTGTTGTATTAAAGGTGTGTTCAACATGTGGGTTATCAAGGTGGAACCATGATGGAAGTAGTGAAGAAGAAGAAAGACAGGGGTCCCTAGTGTTTTGGTAGTTGCCAATAATTCCTATGTTTAAGCAATCAATATTGTGTCAATTGAAAATGTATTTTATACCTTCATTTTTTTTTATATCATGGTGAATTTGATAGTTCATTTGCTGCGAGAGATTCAATTGTGTGGTCTAGTTTATTTGAGATGGATGTACCATGTTGAGAGATACATGAAGATATTAAAAGGATAAGTCAAGAATCACTATCGGTTATAAGCTTTAATTGTCGAGATGTACATTACAAAAGAAATCATTGAGTTTTGTTTGGGATATATGCCAAATTATGAATCAATAGGAATTCTAGAGATGTAAAGGCAAGGATACTTCAATTATGAAGATTAAAAATGTGAATTGAAAAGAAGTGGAACAAACACATTTTGTAAATATTGAACAACACTTATGAGGTTATCTATACATTTTGCAACACATTAATGAAATCGTAATGAACATAACAAGACCTTCTTAGCTTGGATTAGGACAAAAGAGTTGCACTACCAAAACTTGCACATAGGACTAATAATGATGTCATTACATATGATGGATATGACATTAACAAGTTTTGTTTCTATTCCAATATAAAAGATGAAAAAAAGTAGAGTTTAGTCTTATTGCCTGCGAAGGATAAACAAAATTAAAAATTATCCTCATTCAATTCCTTCCCCTATCATTTGATTGTTCACCAATTCTGATATAAAGGTTTAATTAATCAAATAATGGAGTTAGATTGAAAATGAATTATTAGTTGTAGAATATTATTCTCGTCAAACTTAATCCTAAATAATATATATATATATATAT